>ERZ1032446.8-NODE-8-length-118360-cov-18.738380_pt1 | contig 118360 bp, 101 predicted proteins | sample MGYA00518035_ERZ1032446 | MGnify/ENA primary metagenome ERZ1032446 (study PRJEB33718, sample SAMN03160204) | human skin metagenome | collected 2014-02-25 | study: EMG produced TPA metagenomics assembly of the PRJNA266117 data set (Human skin bacterial metagenome... | reverse complement strand
CAGCGCCAGGAAAGAACTACTTTCACAGTGCCCTGAAAAAGCTGTTTCGGCAGTGCTATGAAAGCACTGCTTCCGCAGCGCCAGGAAAGAACTACTTTCACAGTGCCCTGAAAAAGCTGTTTCGGCAGTGACAAAAGCGACCAGTTTACAATAAATAACTTAAATTCAAATTTGCAGTTGAATAACGGCAACACTAAATTTCTGTCAACAGAAAAACTGGCCGCCCCATGGGCTTATGTGCCACAGCTCTGCCTTTTTCCCAATGATAAAGTCCGCCCTTCGCCCGTCCGGGCTCGCTCAGGTAATTGTTGATGAAAAGAACGGGCTTAGCCAGCAGTGAACTTTGGTGAGCATAAGCGCTGCAGCTGATGTTGTCCGCTGCGCTGTAATTCGTATTGTTTTCTTCCCAGTCTTTCACGGCGATATCCACATGAACAGGCCAGAAAAAGGCATCAACTTCCGCATCCAGAGCACAGATGGCAGATAAGAGCTTGTCTTCCCAGAGGTCGCCGCAGATCAGCGTGGCAAACTTTCGTCCGCTATACTTTTTGCCGCTCAGGGAGAAGGAATGAAAGGAAAGACCTTCACGGTAGTCCGCACAGGCTCGCGCTTCTTTCCACCCTGGTGAAACCCGGCGATACAAATCGGCGACTTTTCCCTGCTGATCCAGGACAAGATAGCTGCTGTAAATCCCTCCCTGAAGATTTTCGTAAAAGCCGAAGCCCACAGCGACAGCATGGTGGCAGGCGGCTTCTTGCATCACGGCAATTTCAGGACTGTGCAGGGAGAGGACCTTGCGGATGTCTTCAGCATAATCGAAACTGAGAGCATCGAAACCGGGTAGAGAGGCCTCTCCGAAGAGAAGCAGATCGGCTCCTTCTCTGGCTGCCTGTTCCAAGGTGGCAAGCATCTGACTTTGATTTGAGCTAAGGTCGTCAGGATGAAGCTCCGGCGCAGCAAGCATAATTTTCATAAAAGCCTCCAACTCTATTTTGTTAAACCCAATCTGTGAAACCCAATCTCTATAATTTAATCTCTGAAATCCAAACTTCCATCTTTATTTTATCAAACCAGGCGCCAGTCTCGTTCTCAGAAAGCGGGTGCTCAAACCTTGCTTGAGTTGTCCAGGATTTTGACACCAAACCATCACATCATTTTTCGTGCAACGTAGCGACACATGGGTGGTCATGTTGTTTCGTGCCCGACGCCCCACCTTTTTTCGTGCAACGTCTCAACTAGTGGATGGTTTTGCTTTGGTTTTTCTGATTTTTATGCAACTTAGCAAGTAGTGGATGGGCCCCAATGCAAGTCTGCAAGTAGTGGATGGTCTATCGAGCAAGTTATCAAGGTGTGGATGGTTTGAGCCTTGGTTTGCTGAGGCTAATCATCCATTAGTTGGAATTTTGTCTTAAATTCTGAAAATCCGAAAGATTTCCTTCTTTTTTGCGCATCAAAAAGGCCTTCTGACTTGCACATGGAGGAAAGCTGGGCTAAAATACAGTGAAGTGGAGGAAAGTGGTGCATAACGCCATGAAAATGGTGGATGATGGTGGAGAGAGGAGGCGAGAGAGCTCATGGCACGATATATTCACAGTGTTGATAGTAAAGGCCGTGTCATTGTGCCGGCCCGGGTTCGAAATAACCTGGATGGCACCCTCTATGTGACCTTAAGTCTTGATGACGGTTATCTCTCCGCCTATAGCACGAAACAGTTTGATGAAATTCTCCGTCAACTCAACGAACAATCGGGGACCGACCCGGAGTTCCGTCGCTTCCGCAGGGAGTTTTTAGGTTCGGCCATGGCCTGTGAGCTTGATGCTCAGGGACGCATCAGTCTGAATAATGAGCTCCTGGAGGCTATTGGCGTTCGTGCCGGAGACGAAATCTGCTTTATTGATATGTTCGATAAAGTTGAAATTTGTTCACGCAGCTTTGATGAGGCAAGCCGCAAGGATGAGCACAAGCTCTCCGAAATGGATCTGAGCCGCTACGATGTCAAAGGACTCTGATTTTCATCATATTCCTGTCCTCTTTGCGGAGTGCATGGAGGCGCTGGCTATCAGTAAGAACGGTGTGTACCTCGATGGTACAGCTGGTGGGGGAGGCCATAGTGCCGGAATACTTGAACGTCTTGGCAGGGGAGGTCAGCTCCTTTCACTCGACCGCGATGAGATGGCTCTCGAGGCAGCAGGGAAAAAACTCAGAAGCTGCAAGACAGAGGCAAGTTTTGACTTAATACACAGTACCTTTTCCCAGGTGGATAAGGTTCTGGAAGAAAGAAACATAGAGGGGCTTGACGGGGTTTTGCTTGACCTCGGGGTTTCCTCAGCACAACTGGATATTGCTGAGCGCGGTTTTTCCTACATGAAGGAAGGAGCGCTCGATATGCGCATGAACCAGGCGAAGGGAGAGACTGCAGCAGAATGGCTGGCACATGTATCCGAGGATACGCTGGCATTCGTGCTCAGAGCTTACGGGGAAGAACGCTATGCCGGACGAATTGCCCATGCAATTTGCAGGGAGCGTGAAATAACAGCCATAACGCAAACGACGCAATTGGCTGAACTGATTTGTCGGACGATGCCGCCATCGTCCAGAAGAGAGAAACAGCATCCGGCAAAGCGCAGTTTTCAGGCCATCCGCATTGCCGTGAATCATGAGTTGGATGAATTGGAAACTTTTCTGGAGAAAATTCCCTTCCTCATGAATCCGCTGGGAAGGATAGCGGTGATCAGCTTTCATTCCCTGGAGGATCACCGGGTGAAGACGAAGATGCGCGAATGGGAAAAAGGATGCATATGTCCAAGTGATCTACCCCTTTGCTGTTGCGGGAGAAGTTCACTGGGTAAGGCGATTGATCGCAAAGGACTTGTTGCCGGACCGGAAGAATGTGCTGCTAATCCACGTTCAAGAAGTGCCCGCCTTAGAGTTTTTGAACGCAATGCGCAGGCTGCTGATCCTGCAGCCTGGAAGGCTGAGACAACGCAGCTCATGAGGGAGTAAAGAAGATGGCCGAGTATTTTGAGCAGATGTCAGTGGGAAGTCTGGCCTTAGACCAGGCCAGACACAGAATGAGTTCGGAATTTTCCGGGATGTCTGAAAACTCTGAACTCTGGCATGCCCCTGAACTCGATGAAGAACGGGAGAAGAATGCTTTAGCTCTGGCCCGTGAAGAAGAACGCCTTTTATTCCGCAAAGAAAGAAAAAACCTGAGCGCCTTTAGAAGTCGTAAGCTGCTTCAGGGCATGGTTCTTCTCATCAGTATGAGCCTGATGTTTGCGGGATTGATGTTTCGGCAGGCTGAGATTTTCGAGAAAAATTTTAACAACACGCGTATTCGCAATGAAATCTCAGAAGCTCGTAAGAAGAATAGCGAAATGCGTGAGGAAATGCTGAGACAAAGTGATATGAAAGTCATTGCAGACGATGCTCTCAGACTTTTCGGACTGCGAAAACCATCACAGCTTCAACGTGTCCCTATGGTTTTGCCCAAAAGTGATAAAACGGTTCTCTACGATCAGAACGATTCCAGTGAAGCAAAGCTACAAAGCGAGAAAAATAACACCTATGTTTTAGAAGCTTACATAAAGGCATTAAGACATAATAATCAAAATGATGATAAAAAAATTCAGGAGTATAGGCCGTAAGTGCAGATATGGCGACGAGCTGAAATGATGTTAAGATGAGTCGAAAACTTAAGAAAAAAAATGGCAGTCAACGTCAGGTCAGCCACAAAGCCATCCGCTGGATGGCCATGGGGCTGATTCTTGTTTCTGCCGTTTTGCTGCTGGCTCTTTTTAAAATGCAGGTGCTCGAACACAATGAAATATCTGAAGCAGCGGCCGGACAGTATTACTCCAATACTTATTACGCACCCTCTCGGGGGGATATTTATGACCGAAACGGTGTCAAACTGGCAGGCACGCATTATGTCTACAGAGTTGGAGTAACGCCGAAACATCTTTATTCGCGCTCAAAGGCCGTGCAAACGGAAGAGATTGTGTCATTTTTCTGTGACACGCTCGGTCTTGAGCGCTCTAAGATGGAGGAGGCGCTGAAGGATGTGGAAGCCACTTATATCCAACTGGCTAAAGATGTCCCGGAGGAAAAGGGAAAAGCTCTGGAAGCTTATATTCAGGACAATCTAATTGGTGGTGTGCGCCTGGATGCTGAACCGCGACGCTACTATACAAACGGAAATCTGGCCAGTCAGGTCATTGGCTTTGCCTCTTACGATGATAAGACGCTGACAGGCCGCCTTGGTGTTGAACTGGCCTACGACGCGGAATTAACCGGAGAGCCCGGCTTTGATTACGGCGCCAGAGATAACTATACAAGTCATGGACGTCTACCCTACAGCGAAAGCCTGCAGAAGCCGGGTAAAAATGGCCACGATTTAACGGTTGCTCTGGATATGAATATTCAGAAGATTCTCCAGGATGATCTGGAGGCGGCGATCAAGGCTTATAACGCCGTTGAAGATGGCATGGCCCTGTGTGTTAACCCCTATACCGGTGAAGTTTACGGTATGGCCTCCTACCCTTATTTTGAAAGTCAGAATCCAACGGCAGCGCCAGCCTCCAAAGATCCAAAAAAATGGGATCCGTCCGATGAAAAGACGATTGACTGGTTACAGCAGAATGTGTGGCGTAACAAAACGATATCCGACCTCTATGAAGCGGGTTCAACAATGAAAACGCTGACCGCAGCCATTGGCATGGAGGAAAATGTCTGTACTGAGGAAAGCTATTACAGCGATGCTCCTATTCAAGTCCTCGATGCGACCATTTCCTGCGTCAGTGGTGACGGCCATGGCTACGAAACGATGGAACAGGGTTACTGGAGATCCTGTAACCCGGTCTTTGTGCAAATTTCCCTGGCTCTGGGTATAGAAAAATATTATGACTATATGCACGCCTTTGGTTTCTATGAATCCACTGGGATCGGCCTGCCTGGTGAAGCTCAGTGTATCTTTCACAGCAGGCCATCGATTCTGGACCTTGCGAACCTTTCTTTTGGCGAATCCTCGAGTGTAACCCCGCTGCATCTCATGCGTGCTTTCTGTGCTCTGGTCAACGGCGGAAAACTGGTAACTCCCCATATCATTAAGGAGATCAGCGATGCCGATGGCCGTATTCTGGAACTTCCTGGGCCCGATGTCGTCCGCCAGGTCATTGCCCCTGAAACCTCAGCGAGAATCCGCAAGCTTATGCGCGGTATGGTGCAATTTTCCAACGGTTATACGAATAGCTGGGGTTACGCGATTGGAGGTAAAACGTCCACATCGACTGATGAACTTACAGGGAAGAATACTATTTCTTTTATGGGGGCAGGGCCCATTGACCATCCAGAGGTCCTCGTCCTGATGATTCTTAAAAAGCCTGATAATCCCAAAATCGGCGGGACAGAGGCTGAAATCGTCACGCTTAATGCGACTTCAAAAATTCTGGATTATCTCAATTTTGACCGCAGCTACGATAGCACGGATGTTTACAAAATGGGCCGGTCCATTCGCGTCCCTGACTTTACGGGTTTTACCGTGAATCAGGCTGGTGAGAGCATGACCTTTAATCATGTACCTGTCGTCGCAGGAGATGATCTGACTCTGGCCGATTCTAAGATTAAAGGCCAGCTGCCTGCTCCGGGAACCCTCATTTATCCGGGCACAAATATTTTTGTCTATAAAGACAGCGCGCCGAAAATCATGGTCACGATCCCCGATTTTAGTGAAATGAACTACAACGAGGTGATCGACAGCTGCAATGCTCTGGGAATCGTGCCTCAATTTGAGGGCAATATGATGGGCTGCTGCGTCTCACAGAAGGTGGCCAACCCGCAAAACCTTCCGGCCAACTCCTCCGGAAATCCAGGTGAGGGAATTTACCGCGGTCAAGTTATCCGCATTGCCTTGGAACTCCCCCCGAGAGAAGCGGAAATGACTGGTTCAGAGCTGGATCAACTTCCTGAAGCGGATATCCATCCTCAGGAAGACTGGTCGCAGAATCTTCCGCAAGCGGAACCTGAGACTGCCGATGACGATACTGCCGGACAGCCTGGAGACAACAACAGTGAGATTCCTGCAGAAGAGCAAAATCCGGAAAGTCCTGCCGAGAGCCAGGGCTAGAGAAAGGCATAAAATATGGCACGTTTTTTACCTGAGCAAATCAGAACCTGGACTGGCGGTAAACTCATTCTCTCTGCAGCCAACGCCAAAAATACAGAGCACTTTTATCGCGGTATTTGCACGGATTCACGCAAACTGCGTAAGGGTGAAATTTTTCTGGCCCTCAAGGGGGAATATTTTGATGGCCATGACTATGCGGAGAAAGCCGCAGCGAAAGGAGCTGGCCTTCTGGTTCTCAGTGCAGACAGTGCGATAGCTGCTGAATTGGAAAAACGTTTCGCGAAAGCCGAGGCTGCTCCCGATCTGCTCAAGGTCAAGGACACATTGAAAGCTTATCAGGATATTGCCAGGGGGTACCGGCAAACGCTTCTGGCTTCTCTGATCGCCATCACGGGAAGTGTCGGTAAGACGACCACACGCCGCATGGTCAACACAGTCATTTCCTCGCAGATGAATACGCACGAAACACGTGAAAATGAAAATAATAATATTGGTGTTCCACTGACAATCTTGCAGGCGGACGATGAGGATGATGTCATCATTGCAGAGCTTGGCATGGACAGACGAGGCGAAATAGCCGTACTCAGCGAGATCTGCTGTCCGGACATTGCCATCGTCACAAGCATTGGCTATAGTCATGCCGAATATCTGGGCAGCCGGGAAAATATTCTCAGGGAAAAAATGGATATCCTTCGTGGTATGCGCAAGACGGGGCTGATCCTGCTCAATGGTGAGGATGATTACCTGAATCGCTGGATGGAAGAGCATACGCCCGAGATATCCATCTGGCGTGTGAATACGGAAAAACCGGCGGACTGGCAGGAAGGCCGTCCCTGCTTCTGGGCTGAAAATATTCAGCTGACGCCGAAGAGCACGAGCTTTCAGCTGCATTTCAGTCTCGATACATCCCTCGATCTACCGGTCACGATTCCGCAGCCGGGGAAATTTCTGGTGCGCTCAGCGCTCTTTGCGCTCGCTTCGGCCTATGCTCTCGGTCTGGATATCGAAAAAGCGGCTGCGGCTGCGTCGAATTTCATTAACACCCGGCAGCGTCAGCATATTGAAGAGCGTGAGGGTTGGCTGCTGATTGATGATTCATACAATGCCAGCTCGCCAGAATCTGTGATGACGGCTTTAGATACGCTGCAGCTCCTCGCTCACGATGGAGGACGGCGCATTGCCTGCCTGGGAGGCATACGTGAACTTGGACGCTACAGTAGAGAGCTGCATCTTGAGATTGGTCGCAAGCTGGCGCAGCTCAATATCGATGCGCTATATCTTACGGGTGAGGAGACAGGCTTCATTGAAGAGGGGCTTAAAGAGGTAGGTTCCGGTATTCCGGTATTCCAGCTGGAGTCTGCCGATGCGATTGCCGATGCTCTGCGTGGTAAAATTCAGCTCAACGATGTCGTTCTGATTAAAGGATCGCGATACTATCGTATGGAAAATGTTGGACAGGGTCTGGCTGGTGAAAAAGCGAAGGAGACGATTTCATGAAATTTGTCGTGGCTTTTCTTTTTTGCTTTGGCTTTACGCTGATCGCTGCATATTTCGGCCTGCCTCTGCTGAGACGCTGGCACCTGGGCCAGGATGTCCGCGAAGAGGGGCCAAAGGCCCACTACAAAAAGCGGGGCACACCTACCATGGGCGGCTTCTTTTTTATCCTGCCCATATTAGGCCTTGCGCTCTTACGCCTGTTACGGCTAGCGGCATTTGACCATTTTCTGCTTCTGACCCTGCTTTCTTTGTTCTTTGGTCTCGTAGGCTTTGCGGATGATGCCGTCAAGGTGCGCGTGCGCAAAGAAGGCCTTTCCGTCAAAGAAAAAATTCTTGCTTTGGGCTTTATTTCTCTGCTCTTCAGCCTTTTTTATGTCTATGGAAATTCGCAGGGACCGATCCTGCTCCTGCCGTTTTCTGAGCAGAGCGTCAGCTTTTCGTCCTGGGGCAAAGTGATCTACGTTCTGTTGATCGTGCTTTACCTTTTCTACGTTTCCAATTCGGTGAATCTGACCGATGGTGAAGATGGTCTGGCGACGACCGTGACGACGGTCACGGCTCTCATGCTGGCCACAGCAGTGGTGCTGCTGAAACGTAAGAATCTGCCCATCGATACAGAAAGCCTGATCGAATACTGTCTCGCCCTGGCGGGAGGCTGTGCCGGCTTCTTTATCGTCAATCGTCATCCGGCCAAAGTGTTTATGGGAGATACCGGATCGCTTTTCCTGGGCGCCTCTGTGGCGGCTATCCCGCTATTAGCTGGGGTTCCCTGGCTGATTTTTTTAACGGGAATTGTCTATATGGTTGAAGGCCTTTCTGTGCTCCTGCAAGTGTCTTATTTTAAATTAAGTCATGGCAAACGGATTTTTCGCATGTCTCCGCTTCATCATCACTTTGAACTGGGAGGCTGGAAGGAAGAAAAAATTGTTCTGGTTTTTGCCGTGGCAGAACTTACGGGCGGATTACTCGCCTTACTTTTAATCTAAGCGTCAAAACGAGGTAAAGAGAGGAGGTTCAGAATGGCCGTTAGTGATTTTGCCAAAGCCCGGGCTGAAATTGAGCAACGTGAGGCGGCACTGAAGAATGAAAATGCCTTGCGGCAACAATTAGCTCAATACCGCAGGATGAATTTATCTTTTCTCATCCTCAGTTTTGTGCTGGTGAGCTTTGGTTTGATCATGCTCTTTTCAGCCAGCCTTAGCTCAGCCTATGCCGATGCTGGAGATCCACTCTATTATGTACGCCGACAGTTTATCTTTACGCTTGCCGGCCTTCTTGCGATGCTTGGTATCGGCCAGTTCCTGGATGTAAGACTTCTTAACAACTTCAGCTTTATGTTGATTGCTTACGTCCTGACGACGCTCCTCCTTGCTGCAGTGATGTTTGCCGGCACTGAAGGGGAGTACGGCGCTGTCCGCTGGCTGAAACTTGGACCGATTACCTTTCAGCCTTCTGAATTTGCCAAGATTTCAGTCATCTACTGTCTGTCGTCCTATTTTTCCTTCGTCAGGAAGATGCGGGCAGGAGGAATCTGGGTTCTGAGCGACAAAGTCAAGGATCAACGCCTTGAAGCCCGTCTCATGATTACTTATCCGGCACTTGCTCTGGGCCTCTGGCTGGTTCTGATTGTCTTTCAGCCCCATTTGTCCGGCGCGGTGATTGTTTTTTTGCTCAGCCTGTCCATCTTTTTTGTGGCCAGAATTCCCCTTAAAATTTGGCTTTCCGGCCTATTGCAGCTCCTCCCCTGGTTTCTGATCTGTGTGTTGCTGCTCGTGATCGCGGTACCCCTTATGCGCGACGGTCAAAGTTTCTTTGATTTTATCGGAGAAAAATTTCAGCATGTCAGTCAACGCTTTGACACTTTTAATAAACCGGATGAAGCCAGCGCTGACCAGATCCACCAGGTGAAACAGTCCCGCTACGCGCTCGGTTCCGGAGGCCTGACCGGCAAAGGCCTGGGCATGGGTCTGCAAAAATCCGGTTTCCTTCCCATGGTCTATAACGATTATATCCTTTCGTCTATTGGCGAAGAACTTGGTTTTGTCGGAACATCAGCCATTCTTTTCCTTTTTATGGCCTATTTTCTTGTCGGTGCGGGTATTGCTTTGAATGCAACAGGAATCTTTGCTCCCTTACTTTCCTGGGGTGCGATCTTTTTAATTTCGCTGCAGGCTCTGCTTAATATCGCTGTTGCGGCAGAAATTATCCCCTCCACGGGAATTTCCCTGCCTTTTTTCAGTTACGGAGGTTCAGCCAACTTCTTCTTCCTTATCGCTGTGGGGATGATCCTTTCGGTCTCACGCTGCGCTCAGCGGGAAGATCCCGTCCTGAGACAGCTTTTAAAGAGAAGAGGTCCGCAAGTCCGCAGTGACAAGAGCAAGAGTGCGGCTGAATTCAAATAGACAGCAGTTTCAGCAAACGGCAGAAAGTCTGTAAAAAAGCAGGCCCATTTCTTTTGGGAAGGATCATGAAATTTGAGCGGCAGCAGGCAGAATAATAAAGAGGCGTATGTTTTTGCGGGCGGCGGGACGGCAGGCCATGTCAATCCGGCGCTCGCTATTGCTGTGGCTGTCAAAGCAAAACGCCCTTCGTGTGAAATTCACTTTGCCGTGACTCCGGAAGGTTTGGAAAAAACGATGCTTGAAAAGGAGCCCTGGCCGACCTTTCAAATTACTGCTTCGGCCCTGCCTTCGGGTTTCAGGACCTTTCCGCGTTTTTTCCTGCGAACCCTACGTGGCATCAGAGAGGCAGCAGCTCAGCTGAAAAAAATAAGACCACTCGCAGTGGTGGGTACAGGCGGCTACGTCTGTGCCCCCCTGATTGTGGCCGCAAAGCTCCTGAATATTCCCATACTGCTGCACGAGCAAAATGCTTATCCGGGAAGAGCAAATCGCCTGCTCTCTCGTTTGGCTGACTGTATTTGCCTGAGTTTTAAAGGCAGCGAAAAGTTTTTCCCCGACGGAGTAAAAGGCCGAACGAGGCTCTGTGGAAATCCGGTGAAACGAGCTTTTTTTGAGACAAGTTCTGCGGAGGCAAGGGCAGAGCTTGGCCTGGATGCCGAGACGGAACTTTGTGTCGTTCTTGGCGGAAGCCTGGGAGCGAGAAGACTCAATGAAGCTGTCGAAGCCTTAGCTGAAAATTCAAACTGGCAGGCGCTTTGCAGTCGACATCCAAAGCTTCTTCTTTGCCTCAGCGGTGGCAGTGTCAATAAGTGCTTTTTGCATGGCTCGGTGGATGAACAGGCTCGCATCAGGGTCGCCGACTACCTCGACACGCGCCTCTGGATGCCAGCGGCTGATCTCCTGATTGGCAGGGCCGGCGCTGGATTTCTGATGGAAACGGCGGCCTCGGGAAAGGCCTCTATCCTCATTCCTTTTCCGCAGGCGGCCAATGATCATCAGCGCAGAAATGCTCAGGTCTTTGTTGAGAGCGGGGCCTCCCTTCTCCTCGAAGACAGCGAAGTGAATGCGGAGAGTCTTTCACGGCTTATTGCTCAGCTTATGGATGACGAAGAAAAGCGGCAGAAGATGGCGGCTGCTGCTCTTGAGCTTGCCTGTCCGCAGGCGGCCGAAGACATTGCAGCTGCGGTGCTTGAACTGGCAACAAGGGGTAATAAAGGAAAGGAGGCGCGCTCATGAAAAGAAATGAAGCAGGGCCTGCTGTGCGATCCTCTGTTCCTGGGCCTGAAAGGTTCGTTGAAAAAACGAAAACCCAAGAGACAAAAGATACATCTCAGCGTGCTCAGGTGTCTTACAAGCCTCCGCAGCAGCGTGCTCAGAGTTCACGAATGCCCTTGCAGCAGAAAGATCAGAAAAAGTCAGGTATGCCGACGCAGCAGCATATTCAGACTACAGTCAGGCCAATGGAGCAGGCTCAGGATAAATTCCCTCCCCGGCATCAGGGAAAATTCCCTGAGCCAGGGAAGTCGATGATTCCAACTCAGGATCCTGGAACAGCAAGAGTTCAGGCGGGTCAAAATAAGCCCGTTCGTACAGCTCCGGCTGCTATGACATCACCAGACCCGGCTCAGATGGCCCAGCCGCGGCAGGGAAAAACAACGGCTGCCCGGCCTGCGGGAACAGCTCCTGCCAGGTTCACAGGAGAAGCTCCTTCAGGGAAGACCCCCTTTTCACCCATCAAACTGTTCAAGAAAATCCTGGGTGATCCTAAAAGACGGGTGGCATTGTTGCTTGCATCGCTTTTTTTGCTCCTTCTGCTTTTTGTCTTATCGCCCATTTTCACCATTCGTGAACTGGTTCATCCTAAACTCTATTTTCATGATTTTGAAGAGATCAGCCGCATCTCCGGCCTCCACTCCGGACAGCATTTTATTCAAGGTCTGGGAGGAAGCCTGGACGGCTTTCTGACAGGGCGCTATTTACAGGCTGAAAGCAGTATAAGGGAGGCCTTTCCTGAGCTGAAAAAAATCGATATCCGCTTGGATTTCCCGGGTAAAATTCATTTCGACCTGGAGGAACGAATCCCTATTGCGTTTATTCAAAATGGTGAAGAGGCGGTCATGATTGACCGGGACGGAGTGGCCTGCGGCCTCACCTCCACATTACCCGAAGGACTGCCTGCCATTCGCGGTATATCCGTGGTCAGCATGAAAATTGGTGAGAAACTCACCGTTGATGCGCCCAATGACCTGCAGCGGTGTATTGCCGTAATGAGCGCACTGGTCGAGGCCGATTTTGAGCGACACAGCGGAGAACCGCTGCTGCCGCACGTTGAAGAAATACATAGCTCCGGCTACCGCCGGGTTCTGCTGAGAATCAAGCCCGATCAGGAAAAGGAAAAACTCAGTGTGAACTGTTCCAACAATGCCTATCTTAAAGACCATTTTATCTGGCTGAGCGAAGTCCTGGAAGCAGGCATACTCAAAGGCAAGCTGCCGGGGACGCTTGATCTTTCCGGCAAGCAACAGGTGTACAAGCCCGAGGGAGAGGGTCAGAACAAAGAACAGCGGGACTGGCTATGGCAGGATCAGCAGAGGACCCCGGAGGAAGAGGAAGCCGCGTATGAAGCGGCCATGGAAGCTGCGAATGCAAATGCGGAAGCAGCTGAGACAGAGCCGTAAGAAGATGAATGAGTGTCGTCATAAGATGAAACAGACCGGAAAAGGTTGTCAGGAAGTTGAAACAGTGACGTAATGACGTTGTAATCTTGTCGAAAATTACTTCAAGATGCAATCAAAATGTAATCTATTAAGTTGTTTGCGGGCTTGCAATCGTGTAAAATAAAGCGTGAGTTATTAAGCTCTTGGAGTCTAAATGGCGAGTAGACTTAAGGATATTTGCACGCTTGTAAACTTGTAATGACAAGATGCCGCGGCGCATTTCGAGAGTTATCGCTTGAAAGGGGTTGTTCTTTTTGCTGGATTATCAAATGGGTTTCGGTATGGAAGAAGAACATTACGCGACGATCAAAGTTATCGGTGTCGGCGGCGGCGGTTGCAATGCCGTTGACCGTATGATCGACAGCGCTGTTCAAGGCATTGAGTTTATTGCGGTGAATACGGACAATCAGTGTCTGCAACGCAGCAAAGCCCAAATTCGCATACAAATTGGCGAAAAAGTGACCCGTGGTCTGGGAGCCGGTGCAAATCCGGAAATTGGTCAGAAAGCTGCGGAGGAATCGGCAGAAGAGATCGAGCAGGCCATTGAGGGAACAGATATGCTCTTTGTGACGGCTGGCATGGGCGGTGGCACAGGGACAGGAGCCGCTCCTGTCGTGGCGCAGATTGCCCGAAAACTCGGTATCCTGACCGTAGGCGTTGTGACCAGGCCGTTCCGCTTTGAAGGCGCCCGCCGCATGCAGAATGCGGAAAAGGGTATTCGCGAGCTGGAACAGTATGTTGATTCGCTGGTCATCGTGCCTAACGATAAGCTGCTGGAGATTGCCAGTGATGATACTTCTGTGGATGAAGCTTTCAGCATGGCGGATCGTGTGCTCCGCTATGGTGTGTCGAGTATTTCTGATCTTGTCGCTGTGCCGGGAATGATCAACCTTGACCTTGCCGATGTTCGCCGGGTCATGACGAATGCCGGTATCTGCCACATGGGTATTGGCCAGGCCTCCGGCGAGAGCCGTGCTGCCACGGCCATTCGTCAGGCAATTAACTCACCGCTGCTTGATACTACTATCGATGGTGCGCGCGGTGTCATCATCAACTTTACCGGCGGCCATGATATGAAGATCCGTGAAATGGATGAAGCGGCTTCAGTGGTACGCGATGCTGTTTCGCCTGATGCCGATATCATCTTTGGTGCGGTCATTGATGACAACATGCAGGATGAACTGATGATTACTGTGATTGCCAGCGGCTTTGATCAGGAGGGCGCACGCTCACGTCAGTCTGCAGCGAAGCCGAGAGAGCACAGTAACCCCTTTGCTTATGGTTCTCAGTTTTCAGACAGAAAGCCGTCTTTCGAAAAGGGTCAGGAACTTCAAAAATCTGACCGCGACAGTGAACGTGAAAAACGCGACGGCGGTTTTGGCCTTTCCGCAGCCCGTCCTGTAGGCTGGGATCGCTATGGTTCCCGGGATAGCTGGCAGCAAGCCGCTCCCCGCCGCAGCAATCCGGTGCAGCAGAGTGATAATGCGATGGCGGATTTAATTCAGAAGGTTTCCGACAGTACCCGTCGCACGATGCCTAACAAGACAGAAAGTCTTGAAGACGCTGCAGCTCAGCCTCCTCAGACAAATGTCTCGCAGGAAAAACGTCAGAAGCCCAAGAATAATCGCATTTTGCCCTGGTTCATGCAGGATAACGACGACGATTTTGATGAATAGGCTTTGAAGCTGTAAAAAGATGAACAGGCTTTGAACCTGTAAATGTTCTGAATGAGCCGGGCGTGCATAGGTGTGCCCGGCTTTTTCCTCCCGGGGAGGCAGGCAAGATGAAATGTCCCTACTGTGGTTATATTGAAGATAAAGTCATTGATTCCCGTCCTACGGAGGACCATCTGGCCATCCGGAGACGCCGGGAGTGTCTGTCTTGTCACGAACGTTTTACAACGTATGAAAAACAGGAAGAATTGCCGCTGTTCGTCATCAAGCGTGATGGCAGCCGCCAGCCCTTCGATCGTGAAAAACTCATCCAGAGTATTATGAAAAGTTGTGTCAAGCGTCCTGTGACGACAGCACAGATTGAGAAACTTGTGGATGCTTTGGAACGTAACGCCATGAATCAGTTAAAACGGGAAATCAGTTCCCGCGAAATCGGCGATCAGGTTTTGGCGGCGCTGGGCAATCTCGACGATGTAGCCTATGTTCGCTTTGCCTCCGTCTACCGGGACTTTGATAATGTGGAAAGTTTTTTAAGCGAACTGCATCGCCTGCAGTCAGCTAAAGTAAAAAAACATGAGTGAAGACCAGGGAAAAAAGATACTGATCGTGGATGACGATCCCCATATTCTCCGCTTGCTCCAGCTTTACTTTGAGAAGGAACAGTTTCTGGTGAGCACGGCTGAAAATGGCGATGCAGCTCTGGCACGTTTCGCTGAAAACGAGCCGGATGTCGTTTTGCTGGATCTTATGATGCCAGGGAAAAGCGGCTATGACGTCCTGCGTGAGTTGCGCAAAACATCGACTGTAGCGATTTTGATTCTGACCGCCCGGGGAGATACTTTTGACAAGGTTCTGGGTCTGGAACTTGGCGCAGATGATTATGTCGCCAAACCCTTTGAACCAAAGGAACTTGTGGCTCGTGTCAATGCCGTTTTGAGGCGTGTTCGAGGAGATCTGGCGCCTGCTGCTATATCGCCACAGAGCCCGCCCCATGAAAAAGATGTCTTGCGGATGGCTAATTTGACGGTCGATCGCCGCAGCTATCGGGTGCAGGTGGACGAACTTGAGATGGATCTGCCGCCCAAGGAACTTGAGCTGCTTTTCTTTCTGGTTTCTCACCCCAATCGGGTCTTTTCAAGAGAGCAGCTGCTGCACGAAGTCTGGGGCTTTGACTATTTCGGTGAGTCCCGGACTGTTGACGTTCACGTTAAACGCCTGCGCGCTAAGCTGGACCAGCGACCGCATCCCGACTGGTCGATAAAAACCGTCTGGAGCGTTGGTTACATGTTTGAATTCCGGGCCTGAGGAGGTGGAGTTTATGCCGAAACTCAGCATCGTTCAACGCACTTTTCTGCAGCTGGCTCTGGCCATCGTTCTCATCTTTTTTGTCCTGGCTTTGGTCTATTCCCTCATTTTCAGTGCAGGCTTTCGCAATGAACAGGAAAGACAACTCAGTATCACGGCGGAAGTTCTTGCCGAACGCCTCGCCGGAGCCTGGGATACTGAGCACATGCAGCTTGTTTCCGCCTCTGCCCGTGGGGACATCATGTATGCCGCACGCTCCAATGATGCGATGATCTGGCTCATTAACAGCCGGGGAGAGCTGATTATGTCCTCCGCTTTTCCACTCTTTTCGCGGGAAAAGTTGCCACAGGGTGCAAATGGTCTGCCCATCCTGCCTGAAGAGTTGAGAAATGCCGATGAACTTGTTGTATTCCGCAATAATTATCATCACAGCTTGCCGCCGAAGGAGCATTGGCTCTCGGTTTCTGTACCCATGGAGAGTGAAATTGGAGCCTATGCCGGTGAGCTGCTTGTTCACCGCAGAATTCATTTCGGCGATCTGGCTCCAAGCCTGAGCAATCGCGTCATGCTTGTCTCTTTGGGAGCAGCCTTCCTGCTGGCTATTTTCCTTTTTTCTTTTCTCTCTCATAAGATTACCAGCCCCATACGCCAGCTGGCTGAGGTTGCTTCAGAGGTTTACCGGGGGAACCTCTCGGCCCGTGTTTCTCTGAAAAAAGGTCAAAACACGCAGTTCCTGGACGACCGTGAAATGAGTCGTGGGCAAGTGCGGGATGATCTGAACTTGCTGGTGCGGACAATGAATACGTTAATTGAAAAACTGGAGCGTACGGAAACGGAGCGTCAGGATTTTATGGCCAGCATTTCCCATGATCTCCGCTCGCCGCTGACGTCGATCCGGGGGTTTATAGCTGGTATGCTCGACGGAACCCTGCCGTCAGAAGATTTCCCGGAGTATTTGTCGATTGTTAAAGATGAAAGTGACAAACTTTCGAGATTGGTTGACGCTCTTTTTGAGCTGAGTCTGGCAGAAAATCACGAGGCCTTGCAAAGGAGCATCTTTGATCTGAAGGACTTGCTTGCCTCGGAAAGTGCAGCGCTCATGCCCCAACTTCAGGCTAGGCAGATCAGCCTTTCCTGTGAGTGTCCGGACATCGGAGATAAGGAGGGAAAAACTCTTGTGGTCGGGGATGAAAAACAAATCCGTCGAGTCCTTCAGAATATTCTCACAAATGCCCTGCATTATACCCCCGAAGGAGGGAGAATCCTTCTTTCAGTCAGCAAACTAAAGGCCGGAAAAGGCTTTGAAATTTCCATAGAAGACAGCGGAGAGGGCCTTGCTGAAAAAGATCTGCCCCATGTTTTCGATCGTTTTTATAAAGGTAATAAAGCCAGGGGGAGTGAAGGCTCGGGCCTTGGCCTCTACATCGCCCGCACGATTCTGCAAAGACACGGGGAGATAATTGAAGCTGGCAGAAGTGAACGACTTGGCGGCGCCGCTTTTCGTTTTACCTTGAGCAGTCCGGAAAGCGCAGCGCGATAAAGGCACACAGCGCAGCCTGATAAGGACATCAAAGCACAGTATGGCACGCTAGGCGCAGTTCGGTAAGCTCGCAAAGCGCAGCACGATAGAAGCCCGGAATTCAGCCCGATAAGGGCTTCAAAGCACAGTCCAGTTAAAGTCGTACAGTTCAGCGCTGTACAGGAAAGGCCGGAGATTCATACTTTTGTTACAATAAGAATCTGCTTTTCCCCTATAATCATGAATTAAGAAAGCGTTTCGGCAGTTTTACTGCGGGAGCTTCCGACAACCCCAGGAAATTTTTGGAGGATGAGAATGTTCAACTTTCCCTGGCAGTCTATCCTTATAACTCTCCTCGTGCTGGCTCAGCTCAGTGGTCCCAAGCTTACTCTTCTGGATAAGCAGCCTGCACCTGGGAAGACTCAGTTCCAGGAAGCCTCAGCTGAGCCTCCTCTCACCGGAGATCTCACGAAGCTTTACGAAGAGACTTCTAAAAAGCTGGTTTCGGTCCAGCTCATGAGGCGTCGCCCGGGAAAATCCGGACACCTGGTCTCAGAATGTACTGCCTTTATCATCAGCCCTGAAGGTGAAATGATGACCAGTCTGGAGGGCATCCGCAGGGCTTTGCGGTCTGATGGTTCGGTGAGCGCAGATTTCACCCTGATGGGCGGGCTCAATGAAGAATCGGAATTAGCGGAACTAAAAGTGAGTCTGCTCAATGCAAGTATGGACCTCGCGCTTCTGGAATTTGTCCGTCCGCGCAAAGACCTGCCGCATTTCGACTTGGATGCGCCTGCAGAAATCAGCATAGGCGAGAGCATTGTGGCCTGCGGTAGTGCTTTGGGCCATATGGAAAAAGGCGGACTGGGAGTGGGTTCAGTCCTGTCCATTGCCGCTGAAGAATGCAATGAATACGGTTTGTCCCGACAGGTTGTGCGCTGCTCTGCACAGATTCCACCGGATTATGCGGGAGGTCCTGTGCTCGATCTCAAAGGTCATCTGCTGGGCATGTCTTTTGTGACGAATGGCCGAAAGTATGCGGATTTCAGTGGGTACTTTTACTCGGCCAGAACCCTCGCGCACTCGCTGGATCAATTGCGGAAGAAAGAAAACACGCCTCGTACGGCTCTTGGGCTTTATTTTCTGGACGATAAAACGGCGCGTCAACGCCGCCTGAGATATAAGCTTCCGTATGGGCTTTATGTCAATGAGGTGAGTCTGGATGGTGCGGCCTATGTCGGTAAAGTTGAGAAGGGCGATGTGATTACCAGGATGAACGATCAAGCTGTCTACTCGCTTCGACAGTTTACGGAGGCTCTGGCACAGCTTAAGCCAGGTGAGGAACTGAAGCTGACGGTATTCCGAGAGAATCAGAACAGCTTAAAGGAACTGACGCTATATCCGGAACCCTACCAGCCCATGCTTTACTGAGAACGAAGCTGCTCGACTAAGAACAAACATACTCTACGAAGAAGGTAATAAGAATCATGACAAAATCAACTCCTGACACGAAACCCGCCAGGAAGGAGAAGCATGAAACCCTGGCTCAGAAAAAAGCCAGGGCTCAGCAGCTTCTGGCTGTACTGCACGAAACTTTTCCTGATGCGGAATGTACACTTGAGTTCCGTGAGGACTGGCAGCTCCTTTTTTCAGCCATTCTGGCGGCTCAGTGCACAGATGCGCGCGTCAATCTCGTGACCGGGAAGATGTACCGTGAATGGCCTGATTTGAGCGATTACGCCGAGCACAGCAGGGAGGAAATTGAGGCCTATATCCGTTCCTGCGGGCTTTACCGCAATAAGGCTAAAAACATACAGGCTGCAGCGCGTATGCTGCTGCAGGATTTCGCAGGGAAAGTTCCTCAGAGCATGGAAGAGTTGCTCAAGCTGCCCGGCGTGGGCAGAAAAATCGCCAATCTCATGCGCGGGGATGCTTTTGGCCTCCCCGGGATTGTCGTCGACACACACTGTATGCGCATTACCCGCCTTATGGGTCTGAGCAGCGGCGACACCCCGCTCAAAATTGAACGGGATCTGGAAAAACTACTGCCAGAAGAGTCCTGGGCTGCCTGGGGACATCTGCTGGTCACTTTGGGGCGCACAATCTGCAAGGCTCGCTGCCGTTCCTGTGCGGTCTGTCCCCTGCAAAGCATTTGTACCTATGGCCGGAGTGTCGAAGCAGACATAAAGGCTCTGAGCAACGAGGAGAAAGCCCTTGCCTGTCTTTAAATCACCCTCTGCACTCAGCAAACTTCCTGGGATATCGCTAAAACGGTCGCAGCTCTTTGAAAAACTGGGCATTCATAATCAGCGCGAACTGCTTTTTTATTATCCCCGGGCGTATGATGACTGGACGAAGCTCAGCAGCTTTGCGGAATTTAGGGAAAATGAAACGCTGACCTTTCGTGCGAAGGTGGCTTCAAGTCCTCAGCTGATGCGTCACGGGCGTCTTTCCTGGGTTAAATGCAAGCTGAGTGACGGCGTCGACTTTCTTGATGCCACCTGGTTTAATCAGAGCTGGATGCAGAAAAATCTTCATCTTGGCGAGGAATATATTTTTCACGGTAAAATCAAATGGGGACGGTCACGGCCCCAGATCGTCAATCCCTGGTATGCCCAGGCTGCACAGGATGAAAACCCTGGTATTCTGGCGCTCTATCCTCTGACGCAGGGGCTCACGCAAAAACTTTTGCGTTCTGCTCTTGACAGCGTTCTGAACTCTGGCCTGGCCGCGCAGGTCAGTGACCCCCTGCCGGATGAAATTCGCCGCCGTTATCAACTCTGTACGGCAGATTTTGCCCTGCATCGCATCCATCAGCCCCGCCAGCAGGAGGATATTACCACTGCCAGACGTCGCCTTGCTTTTGAAGAACTCTATCTGACACGCTCTGCCATGCAGCTGGCGAGAGCCCAGCGCCTGACTCGCTGCAAAGCTCCCGCTATGGAAACGAATGCTCTGGCCCGGGAAAAACTTCAAAAACTCAAAGAGAGCCTGCCCTTTAGCTTAACGAATGCCCAGCTTCAGGCGATCAACGAGATTTTAAGAGATCTTCGCCTGGAGCGCCCGATGAACCGTCTCCTGCAGGGTGATGTCGGCTCGGGGAAAACCCTTGTAGCAGCTTTCGCCATGCTCTACTGCGCCTGCTGTGGAGCGCAGAGTGTGCTCATGGCTCCAACATCCATCCTGGCGGAGCAGCACTCCAAGAATCTGTCTAGCCTTTTCAGCCCGGTGGAGGTTGAAGTAGGTCTACTCACAGCGGCGACCACGGCGACAGAGCGGGCCAGGCTTCTCGACGATCTCGGTGAGGGCCGTTTAAAAATTCTTGTGGGAACCCATGCGCTCCTTCAGGAGGACCTGAAGTTTCAGAACCTGGCTCTGACGGTCACGGATGAGCAACATCGTTTTGGGGTTCGTCAGCGCAGTCTTCTTGGGCAGCAGGCGACAGAAGACAAGGGCTTTGAACCTCATCGTCTGGTCATGTCGGCCACGCCAATTCCGCGGACGCTTGCGCTGATCGTTTACGGTGATCTTGATCTGAGTATTATGCGCGAGATGCCCCTGGGACGTAGGGAGATTAAAACGTATACGGCTACAAGCGGGGATCTTTCCCGGGTCTATGAACTGATGCGTCGTGAGATCAGTCAGGGAGCCCAGGTCTACGTAGTTTGTCCTTTGATTGAGGACTCTGAACTCATGCCACTGGACTCAGCCGAGGAATGCTACAAGAGACTGCAAAAAGAAATTTTCAGAGAGTGTCGTGTGGCTCTCCTGCATGGACAGATCAAGGCAGATGAAAAAGAGCGGACCATGGCTGCCTTCATGCGAGGCGACATTCAAATCCTGGTCAGTACGACGGTTGTTGAGGTCGGGGTAGATAACCCCAACGCCTCTCTCATGCTGATCATGAATGCGGAGCGTTTCGGTCTGGCCCAGCTGCATCAGCTGCGTGGTCGTGTCGGTCGGGGAAATCGCCAATCCTACTGCATTTTGCACTCTGATCAGCGGGAAGGTCTGGCTGCTGAACGCCTCAAAACCCTCTGCCATCATGCCGATGGTTTTGAACTGGCGGAAGCCGATCTGCGCCTGCGTGGGCCGGGAGATTTTTTTGGTACGAAACAGCACGGACTTCCGAGCTTTCGTCTTTTGAACCTTTATGAAGATACTGATTTGATTGCCGAAGTTGAAGAGGCAGTTGATCTGGCCTTTAAAGCTGAGGGCCCCCTGCGCAGGGAAGCCATGGAGCGGGTACGTGCGGCTTTGAGTGAACGTTACCCGGAGCTTTTACAGGGGTTTCGGCTCTAGTCCACGGCCAGGTATGATCTGCAGCCTGGACAGATCCCCTGCCGCGACTCAGCGAGGAAGCCGGAGGGAGATGAAACGCAGGGCTGCGGTGGATGAGGGGAGCACGTACGATGCCAAGAATTATTGCCGGTGAAAAAAAGGGGCTGAAACTTGAGGCCCCGAGAGGAGAGGCAACAAGACCCACAGGAGATAGAGTCAAGGAAGCCATCTTTTCGATTCTGCAAACGGAGTTGAGAGAAGCCTCTTTTCTTGATCTTTTTGGCGGCAGCGGGCAGATAGGCCTGGAGGCTGCGAGCCGAGGTGCATCCCAGGTCTGGATTGTAGAAAAAGACCGCCAGGCGGCAGAAATCATACGTCAAAACATAAGGAAATGCGGCTTTGAGAAAAGAGTTAAGCTGATACAGGCCCCTGCATCTGCGGCTTTGAGTCGACTTTGGAAGGCAGGGGAGCTGATGGACATCATTTATTTTGATCCTCCATGGAAAGAGGAAGCTCGGTTTTTCTTCCAGCTCATGGACCCGCTTCTTCAGCTCATGCATGAGCATTCGCGTCTGCTCCTGGAAGCTGATGAAAGCGCGGAAAAGGAACTAAGCTCCCTGACTTCGCCTGTTCTGAACCTCCTCAGAACTTGTCACTATGGCCGTGCAATGGTATTATTTTACGGAAAAACAGGGAAGAAGGAAGGTTTTCCGCCTTCCCTCCGGAACGGGGAATAATCGTGTTTCGCTTGATCTATCCGGGAAGTTTCGATCCTCCTCATAAGGGACATCTGGATCTTATCGCCCGGGCTTCGGCGCTCGCGGACGAGCTTATTGTCGCCGTGCTGCAAAATGGAGACAAAGCAGGGCAGTTATCCCTGGAAACGCGCTGCAAGCTCTTGAAGCAAATCTGTGCAGGTTTTGACAATGTCCGTGTCAGGACATTTCGTGGTGCTCTGGCTGATTTTTTCAGCGAAGAGAAAGCGACGGCGCTTCTCCGCGGCCTGCGCAGTGCAGATGACTTTGGCTATGAGCTGCCAATGACAGTCGTTAACCGTGGCCTTAAGGCCGATTGCGAGACTTTATTTCTGGCAGCCAGTCCGGAATACAGTTTTATCAGTTCCTCTCTTGTCAGAGAGCTGCTGAGACTGCAGAAGGACGTTAGTCCCTATGTGCCGGAATGCATTGTTCCTGACCTGGAAGATCTTTATCAGGCGCAAGCCGGAAAGAAATAGGGCAGGAGACTGGGAGGTTCAAAGATGGATCAAGATACGGGAGCTTACAGGCCGCAGGAAAGGCCTCAGGGAAGACCACAGGAAAGCATCCAGAGTCAGGGGGAGGTCCCCGCGCAGTCGATGGCTGCTCCACAGCCACAATCGCCTGACCGCCGCCGTGGCCGCAGTGACGATCTGCCTCAGGTTCCATACTCTCCTCGTCGGGCCCCGGACATCCAGCAGAATCCTCGCCAGCAGGGACCTCAGCCCCAGGAAAGAGGCGCTGCTGTTCCACCGCAGCGCCGCAGTGATCAGGAAAATGTGGAAGCCCTGCTGCGTCGCATGGAAGATAATGTCAGCAGCGCCCGCAAGGTGCCTTTTTCTGAACAGGTGATGCTGGATCGCGATGAGATGCTCTTTCTTATCAAAATGATCCGCGATGGGCTTCCTGAAGAAATCCGACAGGCCCGCTGGCTCCTTCAGAAGAATCGCCAGTTGATTGCCGAAGCACGCAAAGAGGCTGAAAATATCATGCGTGAGGGCGAACAGCAGATGGCCAGGATGATTGATGAGCATGAGGTCACACAGCAGGCTCAGAATGAAGCCCGACGTATTCTTGATGAGGCCTCCGCTCAGAGCCGGCAGATTCACCAGGAAGCGATGGAATACGCCCGTAATCTGCTTGCCGAAATTGAGGATCAGCTCACAGAAATGCTGGTTTATATTCAAAAAAATAAAAAAGGGATCGAGAACTGATCAACCCTATGAAAACCCAAGTTTGTCTCCTCTGCGGAGGACGTTCCAGCGAGCATGAGATTTCACTGGTTTCGGCTTCGCATATTCTTCATTTGCTCCGCAAAATCCCTGCGGTGAGCGTGCAAATTCTGCTCATTGATAAAAAAGGAGCGTTTTTTGAATATCAGGGGCCGGACGAGAATCTCAGGGATGAGCAGATCTTTTCCGAGCGGGAGCTTCTCTCAGAAGTCTATTTTAAACCGGGTGAAAGAGCTGGTTATTGGACAGAAAATCCGGAAGGTCGACTGAGCTTTCAACCAGTGGATATCTTTTTCCCTGTTTTGCATGGACGCTTCGGTGAGGATGGTACAGTTCAGTCCCTCTTTGAACTCATGAATGCACCCTATGTTGGCTGTCAGGTTCTTTCCTCTGCGCTCATGATGGATAAGGAGGCGGCCCGCGGTATTTTCAGCGGAAGCGGGATTCCCATGACTCCGGCCATAAGCCTGCTCAAACGTGAAGATCTGAAACTTCCCGCTGTTGAAAAGCGCATCGCTGCGGCCAGGCTGAACTATCCGCTTTTTGTGAAACCGGCGAATGCAGGGTCATCGGTAGGGATCAGTAAAGTTCATAAAGCTGAGGAGCTGTCAGAAGCCCTTCGCCTTGCTTTTGCTCACGATGAAAAAATCCTCATCGAAGAAGGTGTTGAGGGCCGGGAGATTGAGCTGGCTGTCCTGCAGATGGATCCAGACGGCCGTGAGCTTCTGGCTTCACGTCCCGGAGAAATTATCCCGGGCCGTGAATTTTATGACTATGAAGATAAGTACGATGCCGGGAGCAGTTCCCGTATCCTTATTCCGGCTGATCTAAGCAAAGATAAGCTTGAAGAGCTTCACAAGCTTGCCCTGCGAGCTTTCCGTGCTGGTGGCTGCAGGGGCCTCGCCCGAGTCGATTTTTTTATCCGCAGCAGCGATGAGAAGATTTTACTGAATGAAATCAACACCATGCCGGGCTTTACGCCAATTAGCATGTACCCCAAATTGATCGAAAATGCGGGGATCAGTGGTCAGGACCTGATGGAAATTCTGCTGCGGCAGAGTCTTGCCTGAAAGATAATTACTTTCTGAAAAAATGAGCCTCTCCAGAAAAAAATCAGGGGTCCTGCTGACAGACTTTGAGCCAGATGAACCCATTGAATTCTTTCTGAGTATCCTCTTTTTAGTTAATGCCGACACAGATGCTCTAAGCACTAAGTCTCTTTACGTCAATCAAAGGAAAAAGACATGTCTCTTCTTCAGCTCAAAAAGGCAAGGCCTGCTCTGACGCTAACGCTCCTTTGTTTGCTGATGCCTGCACTGCTTTCTGCCTGCCAGAGCGATTCAGCTCTGCGACGGGAGAAGAATAATGAGCTTACTGAAACACGGGAATTTCGTGATGAAGAGGGAAGAACAGATCCTCAGAAGGATCTTGAACGGACTATCAAGTACATACAAGAAGACGACACAACGTCCTTACTTAGCTGTATATATCCGGCAAGCCTCGATCGTTTTGGCAAAGCACAGATTGTTGAACGCAACGCGAAGATTCATGCGGACCTTGGTGTTAAAGAAATTCACTATGAGCAGATCACGCCTCTGGATGCATCATCAGGGGGTAATCAACGCTTCTATACGGCTGATGCCAGGTATCTGACCCGCTATGGTGAGCTGAAAAAGAAGGTAACCCTGAGTTTCATCTGGCATCCGGCAGCAGAAAGCTGGCAGCTTGACTGGACGCCTGCCATTATCCTCCCCGGCCTTAAAGAACAGGGACAGGTTCACGTGGAATCCCTGAAGGCCAGACGTGGCGAAATTTACGACCGCTCCGGCTGGCCTCTGGCGGTCAATCGAAGTTTTGTTCAGGTGAATCTGGTCCCCCGGAATTTTGACGCCGAGCGGGCGTCAGACGTCGAAACTTTACTGGGTCTGTCCGCAGGCACTGTGGAAACGAAACTAAGCCAGAGCTGGGTGCGCGAGGATACTCTCGTGCCCATCGCGCTGCTGCCGGATCTTCGAAAGATCGATTATGCACAATTTCAGAACTTAGGTCTGAGCTGGCAGGAAGTGCAACTCAGGGACTATCCTTTTGATGAGTCCATGGCGCAGCTCATCGGTTATGTTTCACGGGTTTCAGCCGAAGATCTCGAAAAAGACGAAAATGCAGAGCTGGAGGAAACGGAGCTCATTGGCCGCTGTGGTCTGGAACAAGTTTATGATGCGCGCCTGCGTGGAAAAAACGGCTGCCGTGTTTATGTTGGCGGAGATTACGAACAGACTCTGCTGGAAGTGCCGGCAGAAGATGGAGAAAATCTTCATCTCACCCTGGATGCCCTCGCTCAGCGGGCCATCTATGAAGAACTGAAAAACTACAACGCCACCGTTACGGCTGTTGATCCCCTGAGCGGTGAAATCCTTGCCCTCGTTTCAACGCCTTCTTATAAAGCCATGGATTTTGTTCTCGGCATCAGCAATGATGCTTATACAGCCCTGTTGAACGATCCGCGGCAGGTCCTGCAGGGCAAGTATGCTCTGAGCTATACGCCTGGTTCGACACAAAAAATTCTGACTTCTATTATCGCTTTATCTCAGGGCCTCATCACTCCCGAAGAAGAGCTGTTTATTCAGGGAAAAACCTGGCAGCTTGACGATTCCTGGGGCGATTACGCCGTGACGCGCTATCGTGAACTGGATCAGAATTTCAGTCTGGCGGATGCGATCACCTATTCGGATAATATTTTCTTTGCCCGTCTGGCCTGTAAACTTGGGGCTTCTTCCTTTAACCGTGGCATGAGAGCACTGGGCATCGGAGACAATCCCTGTCGGGATTATCCTTTCCGTCCTTCACAGATTGCCAATGCGGGAGAAATCGGGGAAAAGCAAAGCGTTTTACTGGCCGACAGCGGTTACGGACAGGGTGAAATTCTCCTCTCACCGCTGCAGCTCACTTCGATTTATGCGGCTGTACTGAATCAGGGAAAACTTATGGATCCCCGGCTGCTTATTTCTAATGAGAGCGATTGTAAGCGAGTTCTGCTTTCCCCGGAGTCCTGTGAGGTTCTCAAAAAAGCCATGGAAAGAGTGGTCGAAGAAAATTACACAAAACAGCTGAAAAAAGAGAATTTTCGCATCGCGGGCAAATCCGGAACGGCCGAGCTCGGTCTGGATGAAAAAGGCGAGATGGGGATTGACAGCTGGTTTATCGGCTATAACGCCGATCATCCCGCTTATGTCATGAGTCTGACCCTTTTTCATTCGGAAAAGGAAAAGGATTTACTCGCCATGAAACTCTTTGGCGATATCCTTGAAAACCTCGAACGTCAGGCTCCTTACCAGGTGCCTGAAATCCAGGCTGCTGTTCGCCATTCGACTGAGGAAATTCCTGCCTACCGCCCCCTGCATCACCAAAGCGATGAATAGAGTATAATGTCGAAGATATGATTAAGTTGATTAAAAATTTATCTTTAGAGAAGTCTTCTGTAAAATCTATTGCAGAATTTTTTCAAGGCAGCTCAAACAGGATGGGCAGGCTTCGCCCGGGACTATCGTTCCTCTTGCTTCTGTCTGTCCTCTTTTCGCTGACGGCATGCAGCAGCTTTCAGCCCCGGGAAGAATCGGGCACGAATCCCTTTAATTTTGCGCCGGACCAGGCTCAGGGAACGCAGGCAGGAGCTTCGGACAGCGCCAAAGGAGATGAAGCAGAAGTGCTTTCTCCTGGATCGTCTCCGCTTTTGCCAGTATCCTCAGATCTTTTACCGGAAAACAGCGGGGAAATGCCGACACAGTCTGAAGTAAAGACAGAGCCGCTTCCTGGGGAACCTGAATCTTCTGCGTCTGCGGCAAGTGGTAAAAAAGATATTGCTGAAGAGATGAATGAGCTGAGGATTAGTGCGGGTTTTGCACCTTTTAGCCCCAGGGAATTAGAGTCCCTGCGCGATTCCATGCCTAAATACCTCCGTACCGGTGATGAAAATAACAATGAAGAACCCCCCGTTCCCCTCTCTTACCCCAAGGAAAATTCGCTGCGGGGCATTGCCGGACGAAAGGTCGAGCGTTTCTTTAAAACCCTTTCGACTGATCCGGTTTACTATCATTACGCAAGGCATCCCGGTGATTTCTCAAAGGGTGACGAGCTGATCCAGGAAGTGTTGATCGCTCTCAGCGGCAAGAAGAGTTATATGCGTCTTTCTACGGAGCGCTCAGTCCTGGGTATTCTTCAGACCGAGGCCAGCTTTTATTATCAAATGGATCTTCTCGGCGGCAGCTATGATATCCTCCCGGGTACGGAATATAACGAAGAACTCAGCATGGAGGCTTTCTCTAAAATAGCTGAAAACGGCGACCGCCTGATTCTCACAGGCCAGGGTAATGCTGTTTTTATGGGACGTAATGTGACCTTTGAAGAGTTCACTGAAGACGGCATTACGTATATTCGCTATTACTTTATCGGGGACGCGGTTGTGGGACACCGCAGTTTCAAAGATGGAAAAGTGTTGGAGACCTTTGAGATTTTCGAAGCGTCGAACCGCAGCGATGACAGTCTCTTTGAACTGCCGGAGGGTTTCAGGCCAAGTGAAGAACTTGAAGAGGAAGATGCCAAACGCGAAGCAGAACTGGCTGAGGCTCAGGGTCTTACGCAGACGTCGGAAAGCTCTGCCTCCAGCAGGAAAAGCCCTACGAAAAATTCGGTAACGACTTCGCAGCAGGATAAAAAGCCCTGATGGCTATGGAAGCTTACACTCTTGCCCCTGTTTTTGCCCACGACCAGCGAGCCTTGAGGGAATATGATGCGCTCTGTGAGGCCTCAGGCATCAGGCGCGATGCTGGTCTGGAGGAGATTCTGTCCCTGCGCAATGCACAGGCTGAACTTGTGGCTGCAGGGGGGATCTGCGGAAAGTCTCTGCGCAGTCTGGTCTGCCGTGCAGATCTTCGCGGAGAAGGTCTGATGAATCAGTTGGTTTCAGCTCTCATCTCGCGTCTGGCTGAGCATGGCATCTTTCATGTGTTCCTCTGGGGTAAAGCCGAATACCTTGAGCTCTACAGAAATTTTGGCTTCTTCCTCATTGAAAGCGCCTCTGACCGCATGCTTTTTATGGAGAATAAGGCTGGCGCTTTTGAGCGTTATCTGGCCAGGCAGGAAGAAGAGGCGGAGGCCTGTGCCTTGCAGTGGACGCAAGCCGGGTTGAAGCAGAAGGGCCTCAGGCAGGCGGCTCTGGTCATGAATCTGAACCCCATAAGCAGAGGGCATCTGCGACTCATTCAGGAGACGGTGGCCCGTTTTGATTTAACCCATCTTTTTCTGTTGTCCGAAGATCGCTCTTTCTTTACCACGCGCGAGCGAAAAGACATGCTTCTGGCGGCAGTTCGGGATATTCCCCGGCTCTGCCTGCATGAAACAGGAGATTACCTGATCTCTTCTTCGACTTTTCCAAGCTATTTTCTCAAAAGCAAGGATGAAGCTACGGCCCTCCAGGCAGAGTTAGACGCCAAAATTTTTATCCGTCTGGCCAGACGCCTGAATCTAACGAGCCGGGTCTTAGGTTCAGAGCCTTTTTCGGAGCTGACACGGCAATATAATGCCCAGCTTCAGCGTTTGCTTCCACCTGCAGGAATCAACTGTGAGATTGTGCAGCGCAGTGTCGATGAGGAAGGACAGCCTATTTCCGCAGGACGTATCCGCGCTGCTCTGAAAGCAGGTGATTTTAAACTGGCGCAGAAACTGGCTCCAGCGAGTTCAAGACCCTGGCTGACGCCTAAATATCTGGCCGAAAGGCAGTGCGGCAATCGTTGAAAAGACCTGTGGGGACATACATTTAAAGGGAAGGGCACAGCATGGAAAAATGGGAAAAATATCGCAAGGAACTGCCTTATTCTTATTGTTTTGGCCCATACCCTTCCTTTCGCCTCCTGGAAGAAGCGCCGGAACGTGTGCTGGCGCTTCTGCTTTCCGATAAATTCAAAGAAAAAGAGAAGGTTGAGGCGCTGGCGGCTGAAAAAGCTCTGCCCCTTATCTATGCTCCACGCTTGATAGAGAAGCTCTCTCAGAGAGCAAATACTTATATGATGGCTGTTTTCATGAAAGAGCTTCCATCATCGGAAAAGGGCAAAGCACTGTCCTTAAACACAGCGAGAAAATCCCAAAATACTCTGACTAAAGAGAAGAACACATCAGGACGTCAGGTCATACTTCAAAACATTGACGACATGGGTAATTTGGGGACGATTCTGAGAAGTCTCCTGGCCTTTGATTGTCCTAGCCTCAATTTATTGGGGCAATGCTGTGACCTTTGGGATCCACGCGTGGTCCGTGCTTCCATGGGAGCGATTTTCGCCCTGAGGCCACAGTTTTATGCTTCTCTTGAAGCCTGGCGGGAAAGAAATTCAGAGCTGCTCCTGGCGGCCCTTATGCTCGATAAAACTGCAGAAAGTCCGCGCAGCTGGCTGGGCCGACGGAGTACGGCAGAGCTAACTGAGTTATGCCTGGCTTTTGGCAATGAGGGCAGTGGACTACCTTCTTACTACCGTGAGTTTGCTGATGCCTGTCTCATGATTCCTCAGAGTCCGGAGGTCGATTCATTGAATCTCGCAGAAGCTGTGAGTATTTCTCTTTATGAATGGCAGGAGCAGCTTCACGCCCGCATCGCTTCCTCGGCGAAGTCCCCGGCTCCTTTTTCATGACCCTTCATCAAGCCTGGGGAAGCTGTGATAAAATAAGCTGATTGTCTGGAGTGTCTTTTCTGTCGGCGGAGGTATTATGCTGGATTTCGCTCGTGGCATCTTGCGCCATCGAAAATTGATCTTGATCACTTTCGTGATCGCCATTGTGCTGGGCTCTTTTTTAGCTCTAAAAGTTCCTGTAAATTATGATTTAAGCACCTATCTGCCTGAGAACACGGAATCAACCCGGGCACTGAAAGAGGTTAAGGACCTTTTCGGGGATGCTCTGCCCAATCTTGATATCATTCTTGAGGACTGTGACCTGGCAGATGTTCTTACGGCCAAAAAGCTCATTGCCGCAGATCCCGATGTCGTCAGCGTGCAGTGGCTGGATGATGTGGCTGATGTGACGCAGCCTCTGGAACTACTTTCCCCTGATTATCTTGAGAATTTTTATAACAATGGTACGGCAAGACTTGTCGTAGCTCTCGGAGGCAAAGATTTTCGACACAGTCTTGAGCGTATTCGCCGGAATCTTGATCAAAGTCTTGCCAAACCCGTGCGTCTGCGCGGCGAGGCCGTGGGTATTGCCCGGGCGGCTGTTTCAGCGTCCAGTGAAGTAAGTCATGTTTTCATGATTGCCGTGCCGATGACCTTTGCTATTCTTTTTCTGGTCACCTCATCATGGTTCGAACCGATTCTTTTCATGCTCACGATTTTTGCGGCGATACCGCTGAATCTTGGAACTAACATCTTTCTTGGTTCTGTTTCTTTCATCACCCAGTCGGTTGGAGCCATTTTGCAACTGGCCGTCTCCATGGATTATTCCATCTTTCTTCTGAATCATTTCGGACGTTTCCGCAGGGAAGGGGATGGGGTTGAAGATGCCATGGCCAAAGCCATAGCGAAGTCCTTTTCAGCGGTGACAGCTTCGGCGCTGACTACGGTTTTTGGTTTTATCGTTCTTGTTTTCATGCAGTTCCGCATCGGACCGGACTTAGGAATCGTCCTTGCCAAAGGCATACTCTTCAGTTTGCTTTCGGTGCTCTTTCTTCTCCCTTCACTGACCTTATTCTCCTTGAAGTGGGTTGACCGTCTGACGCATCGTTCTTTTCTGCCCCGTGTGGAAGCGCTTCGCTCTTTTGCGCGCTTTGCCGTCAAGCTTGGCCCTCTGCTCATGATTGTTGTGCTCATCACGGTACTGCCGCTGATTAAAGCTAAAAATGCGAACCATTTCCTCTATGGCATGGGAAGTTTTCCTAAAGGATCCAAGGAGTATGAGGACCGCCGCATCATCAATGAACACTTTGGTGAAATGCAGGACTTGATTTTGCTGGTTCCCCAGGGCGATGCTGCTTCTGAACAGCTTTTGCATCAGGATCTGGAAAAACTGCCGTATGTGAAATCTGTGATCAGCTATGATGGCATGGTCGGCTATCAGATTCCCGAAGAAGCAGTACCTAAAGAGGCGCTGAACCAGCTTAAGTCTGGGCAGCTCAGTCGTTTTATCGTGCGCGCTGCTCTGCCGGAAGAAGGACCTCAGACCTTCCAGGCAGCAGAAGAGCTTCGTGCCCTCAGCACAAAATACTACGATGGTGAAGCCCGTTGGGCCGGAGCTCCTTTCTCTCTCCTTGATATGCGCGACACCATTCAGGCGGATGATGTGATTGTTAATGGCCTGGCTCTGCTTTCCATCGGCCTGGTTCTTTTCTTTTCCTTCCGCTCGTTTTCTTTGCCTTTCATCCTGATTTTCTGCATTGAATATGCCATCTGGTGTAATCTGGCTATCCCTTATTTCCGGCAGGAATCGCTTAGTTATATCGGCTATCTGGTCATTTCGACAATTCAGCTCGGGGCAACCGTCGACTATGCCATCCTGTCTGCCCAATATTATCAGGAGTTTCGCAGGAGACTGAATCCCAGGGAAGCAGCCGTTGAGGCGGTGAGCATGGCCTTGCCGGCGATTACGCCGCCAGCCTTCATTCTCTCGGCCATGGGCTTCATTCTGGCTCACTTTTCTACAATTCCTGTCGTCAGCGGACTGGGGCGGGTGCTGGGACAGGGAGCGCTGCTTTCCCTGGCAACCGTTATTTTTCTGCTGCCGTCTTTCCTGCGCTATCTGGATCCGCTGATTCGCAGAACCTACCTGCCATCATCCTTTAGGCTGAGAAAATGTGAGCGACCCACCAGGCAGGATTGAGTTTTTTATTTTTTATATGATAGATTTTATTTACAGATCCAGAGCTGTACCTGCTGTCTCTGTAAATCCAGCAGCAGTTTCTGCGCTGGTTTAAGCCGAAGTTCCAACACTGGTTCTATCTGATCACAGTTATCAGAAAGGTCATTTTTCATGAAAAGGTTTCACTCATTTTGTTTTCTGTACGCGCAAAGAAAAGGCCGGCGATTCCTCCCCTTTATGCTGTCTCTGCTGCTTGTCCTGCTCCCCCTCCTGGGATCAGCCCAGGTTTTTGCAACGAAAGAAAGTTCAAAGGCGGAAGCAGCCCCGGCTAAACAGGAAGTGATTTACGCTTTCCTGGATGAAAGCGGAGCGGTCAAACAGCCGCTTATCGTGGTCAATCGCTATCGCCTTGACCAGGCTCAGGAAATCTGTGATTACGGATCGTATGAAGATATTAAACGACTGGTTGGAGAAAGCGAACTTACCCAGGAGGGAGATAAAATCACCGCTCTTGCCGGCCCGGGAGAATGGTACTACCAGGGAAGTCTGCGTAAGGAACTCCCCTGGAACTTCCATTTCCGCATGACGCTGGATGGCCAGGAACGGAGCGCAGAAGAGCTTTCCGGCGCCCAGGGCAAGCTGGAACTGGAGCTGTCCGTGGAACCCAATCCGCAGGCTAAAGGTAAATTAGCGGATCAATTCATGCTGCTGGTCAATCTGACTCTGGATAATCAACGCGTGACAAACTTATCGGCTCCTGGCTTTATCCAATCGGCTGCCGGTGCGAATACCATGCTTACCGCGCTGGCTTTTCCCGGGGAAAAGAGCAGTTTTCGCTTTACGGCCGATGTGAACGACTTTGCCATGAGCCGTCCCCAGATTGTGGCTATGCCCATGTCCCTGGACCTTTCAGAATTGAACCTTCCTGTCGATAAAATGTTCGGCATGGTTCTTGCTCCTGGTGAAAATCCACAGGAAGCAAAGAACTTTGACAGCCGGAAAACGGCAGAGCTATACGGACAATTTCTTGATCTCTCCTCCGAAGTTATGGGAGAGGATTTAAGCAAAATTGCCCCTCTGCTGCAGCAGATGAAAGACCTCAAATTGCCGGGAACCCTTGAACTCCAGATGTTTTCCCGCAATCTGGAACAAAGCAAACTCGATGCCGAAGATAAAGCAGCCAATGAGGCTATGGATCGCCTGGCTAAAATGGCTGAAACCTTACCCGCCGGGCAGGCGGAAAGTATGAAAAAGGATCTTGATCTGCTCAGAAATGCTTATTTCAGCAAGATGATGATCGTCAATCAGACAGCGGGCAAGTTCAGAGAGCTGGCGCCCAGCATTAGCGCTGCGGCCAGTCTCGATGAGACAGACCTGGCTAAGCTGCAGGAAACACTGGCCAAAGTAGGTCAGCTTCAGGGTCTGCTTTCTGAAAACAAAACGACGTTCAGGCGCAGCATTGACAGCCTGAAAACGTTGATGGCGGCCATTCGCGACGATCAGCTTGGCGACTACCTTAATTCGCTGACGCCGGCCGTCAAAGCGCAATCTTTCGTATCTGATAAAAACAAGAATGTGAGTTCTTTACAATTTACCATTCTGGCCGCAGAAATCCCCAAAAAGGAAAAGTCCACAGAGAAGGCTGACAGTCAGGCGGAAGAAGACAAAGCAAATGAAAGCAAAAGTTTTGCCGAACTGCTCGGCGATCTTTTCAGCCCGGCGACGGAAAGCCAGGCTTCAGAGCCTGCTGGAAATAAACAGGAAGAGGGCGACAGGGAAAAGCCGCAGGGCTGATATGAGAGCCATCGGCAGCAGCACATTGACTTTGTGAATTTCGTCGGAAAAAATCTGATTTTCTCTTCTTTTTTCGCGCGTTCCGTCTATAATATAGATGACTTTATGCGATGTTTTCGTGCAATATTTTAAGAGACTGAACTGTCTCCGGCCTTTGCATGTGCCTGCTTTTTATAAGTCACGGCACACGAGTCGGGACAAGGCAGGAAGAAGGAGAGAAGTCCATGATTCAAAACTTTGCTGCTTTAAGAAAAGCGGCCGTTGCAGCTGGTGGCCTGGCTATTGCCGTGGCCGCGGCTCAGGATGAAGCAGTCATTGACGCTGTGATCCAGGCGCGTGAGCAAGGTCTTGCTGAGGCCATCCTTGTGGGGAATGAGGAAAAGATTCGCAGCTTGCTTGAGCAGGCAGGAGGGCAGCCGCAGGACTTTCGCATCATCGATGAAAAGAGCTCGGAAGAAGCGGCGGCACATGCGGTGCGGCTGGTTCATGATGGAGAAGCCGGAGCGCTGCTTAAAGGTTTTCTGGGAACAGCTCAGCTCATGCATGCTGTGCTTAATAAAGAATATGGCCTGCGCAGCGGAAAGCTCATTTCTCACTGTATGCTTTATGAATTGCCGTCCTACCCGAAATTTATCAACAATACAGATGGAGGAATGCTGACTTTTCCTTCCCGCGAACAGAAGGTCGGTATTCTGGAGAATGCGGCCAGACTGATGCAGGCGCTGGGCTATGAAGAGATCAACGCCGCCCTGCTCTGTGGAGCCGAAAAGGTGGATCCGAGACAGCCGGATATGGTAGATGCGGAAGCCATCGCTGCGATGAAAGAGCATTGGCAGACTTTCGGGATGAATGTGTACGGTCCGGTTGGCCTAGATCTTGCGCTCAGCCGCGAAGCTTGTGTGCACAAGCATTATGAGGCAAAAGGAGCCGGAGAGGCTGATATTGTTTTGGTCCCGGATTATCAGGTGGGCAATGCCTTCGGCAAAACTATGAGCCTTTTTGGCCAGGCCATGAACGGCGGTATTATTCTCGGAGCAAACGCTCCGGTGTTGCTGGTTTCTCGAGCTGACCCCAGTGAGGCTAAACTGAATTCCATTGCTCTGGCCGCCGTGGCAGCCAGAAGTGGAAAATTTTAGCCCCGTTTATCTGTTGAGAAGAGTGCCCTCAATGAGGGCCAGCCGATTGTGGCAAGAGGAGGAAAAAATGAAACAACTGATGAGCGGCAATGAAGCCGTGGCCCGTGGCGCCTGGGAAGCTGGCGTCGTCTTTGGCAGTGCTTATCCTGGAACGCCAAGCACTGAGATTTTTGAGGCTTTTCCCAATGCGAATTACGGGCACCAAGTGAACGCAGAGTGGGCCCCCAATGAAAAAGTTGCGGTTGAAGCGGCTTATGGGGCTTCTATTGCAGGGGTTCGCGCTCTCGCAGCCATGAAGCATGTCGGTGTAAACGTTGCGGCCGATCCGATTTTTACTTCCGCCTACAACGGCGTTGGTGCTGGCCTGGTGATTATTTCTGCGGATGATCCAAGCATGTTCTCCTCCCAGAATGAACAGGATAACCGCCATTATGCTGAAGCGGCGAAGCTTCCTATGGTGGAACCGGCCAATTCGCAAAACTGCAAAGATTACATTAAAAAGGCCTACGAGATTTCGGAAAAATTTGATACACCGGTCATTTTTCGCATGACCACACGTGTCTGCCACTCCAAGGGCGTCGTGGAGCTGGGCGAGCGCGAAGAACATGAGGCCCGTGCCTACAGCCGTCAGGTTAAAAAATTCATTGCCAGTCCGGCCAATGCCTTTGTTCATCACCCGAAACTTGAAGAACGCCTGAAAGCCATGGCGGAATATAACGATCAATCCGATCTCAATGAAGTCATCAGGGGGGACGGCAAGATTGGCGTGATCAGCAGCGGCGTTGCCTATCACTATGCTCATGAGGCATTCCCGGAGGGGACTTCTTTCCTGAAACTCGGCATGACCTGGCCGCTGCCGGAAAAACTGATCCGGGACTTTGCCGCTTCGGTGGAAACCCTCTATGTCGTCGAAGAGCTGGATCCCTTCCTGGAAATGCATATCAAAGCTATGGGCATCGCCTGCATCGGCAAGGAAAAACTGCCTGTCTGCCATGAGCTTAATACGGAAATTGTCCGCGAATGTATCTTTGGCATCAGAGCGGAACGCAAGGAACTCAACACGCCGATTGTGGCACGGCCGCCTGCGCTTTGCCCGGGCTGCCCTCACCGCGGCTTCTTCTATACGCTCTCGCGTCGCAAAGATGCGGTCATTTCAGGCGATATTGGCTGTTACACCCTGGGCAGCGCCGACCCCATGAATGCTATGGACAGCGTCATCTGCATGGGCGCTTCGCTCTCCGCAGGCCACGGTTACGCCAAAGCTTTTGAGCTTTCCGGCCGCAAAGATCAGTATGTCGTGTTTGGTGTCATCGGTGATTCGACCTTCTTCCACAGCGGCATTACCGGTGCAGTCGAAATCATGTATAACGATGGCCGTGTGATTCCCTGTATTCTGGATAACAGCATCACCAGTATGACGGGCCAGCAGGACAACCCCGGGACGGGCAAGAATCTCTTCGGGGAAGTAGCCGCCAGAATTGACATCGAAAAACTGCTTCAGGCCATTGGCTTTACGGACGTTCTTGTGGTTGATCCGCAGGATCTGAAAGCCATGAAAAAAACCATTGATGATGCCGTGGCCTTCCTTAAAGAGGGTCGCCGTCCGGCCATCATCACACGCCGTCCCTGCCTGCTCATCAAGGGCATCAAGCATGACAGGGGACTGTGTAAGGTCGACCGCGACACCTGCATCGGCTGCAAGAGCTGTCTGAGAGTAGGCTGCCCGGCCATCTTTATGAAAGACGGAAAATCCAATATTGATGCAACCCTCTGCGTAGGCTGCGAAGTCTGTGCTCAGGTTTGTCCGGTTCAGGCAATCAAGAAAGTCGAGGCTTAATCCTATGGCAAACGTACACAGTATTCTTCTTTCCGGAGTTGGCGGACAAGGAACCATTCTGGTTTCAAAGATCCTGACGGAGGGGCTCCTGGCTGGTGGCTACGATGTCAAGATGAGTGAAATCCATGGGATGGCTCAGCGCGGCGGCAGCGTTTCCACGCAGGTTCGCTATGGCGAGCAAGTTGACTCCCCCATTATCGGGCCGGGTGAAGCCGATGTTCTCGTAGCTTTCGAAAAAATGGAGGCGGTCCGCAACAGTCAGTTTCTCAAACCGGACGGTGTGGCGGTCATTAACAATCTGGAAATTGTGCCGCTGCCCGTGGCCAGCGGCAAGGTCGAATATCCCCAGGGACTGCTTGAGGCGATGCAGGCCAACTTCAAAGTTTATTCCTTTGACGCCATGAAAGAGGCCCTGGAAATCGGCAATCCCAAGGTGGCCAACGTCGTCCTATTTGGTGCAATGGTCGAAGCCTTCCCGGTTCTGCAAAAACTCGAATGGGAAGGCGTCATTGAACGGGTTGTCCCGGCGAAATTCAAGGAGATCAACCTTCTCGCCTTCCGCAAAGGGCGCGAGCTGGTTTCGCATCAATAGAACGCCGGAACTGATTCTTTTTTACAGACGGTGCGGGGAGGGATAAACCCTGCCGCGCCCTGTCTCAGACCTCTGTGTCGACAGGGGGAAAGCTTCACAAAGGAGCCGCTGATGTTTTCAAAAAGCATGTATGAATTGGGCGCACAGCCGTCACCTATACGTAAACTTTTTAACTATGGTCAGATTCAGGCGAAAAAGCTCGGCCCGGATCATGTTTTCGATTTTACTCTGGGCAGCCCTTCTGTCCCCATGCCTTCTAAAGTTGCACAATGCTGGGAGGAGCTGAATCGTGAAATCGACCCCGTAGCGCTGCACACCTACACGGTCAGCGCTGGACGTCCCGAGGCTCGCCAGGCGATCGCCGATGATCTGAATGAACGCTATCATACGCACTACGGGCCCGGGGATTTATATCTGAGCTGCGGAGCAGCCGCTTCACTCTGCGCAGTTTTTAAAGCACTTACCCTCAATCATCAGTCCAAAATTCTGGCCATGGCGCCTTTTTTTCCTGAATATCGTAACTTTGTTGAGAGTAAGGGAGGAAAATTCGACTATGTTCCGGCTGCGGCGGATTTCCGCGTCAATCTGGAGGCTCTGAAGCAGGCAGTCGACGAGTCGACGCAGGGGGTCATTATCAATTCGCCCAATAATCCCGGCGGCAAGATCTACACCCGCGAAGAGCTTAAAGCGCTGGCCTCTCTGCTGGAAGAGAAGAGCCGGCAGTTCGGCCATCCCATTTACCTGATTTCGGATGAACCGTACCGTGAGCTTGCTTATGACGGGCTTGAAGTGCCCTGGATTCCTTCGATATACAAGAATAGCATTGTCTGCTACAGCTGGTCTAAAAGCTTCTCGATACCGGGCGAACGTATTGGTTATACCCTGGTACCGCCTGAAGCCGAAGATGCGAAGGAAATTTATCTGGCCATCTCCGGAGCGGCCAGAACCATGGGTTATGTTTGTGCCCCGGCACTGGCCCAGAGAGTGATCGAAACCTGCATAAAAGAACGCCCTGATCTGCAGCCTTATGAAGAAAATCGACAACTGCTGTACAGCAGTCTGAGCGAGATGGGTTACAGCTGCGTGCACCCGGACGGGGCTTTCTATCTTTTTGTCAAAGCTCCCAACGGCGACGGTTCTGCTTTCTCTGAAATGGCCATGGAGAAAAACGTTCTGATCGTTCCAGGTGATGGCTTTGGTTGTCCCGACTACGTGCGCATTTCCTACTGCGTTCCCAATGACCGCATTCGTCGTGCCCTGCCTCTCTTCAAAGATTTGCTGGCTCAGGCCTGCGGCCGGTAAGCTTCACGGAGTGCTTATTTTTTGAGCGGGTATCGTCCTTTGCGACCCGCTCTTTTTCTGCCAGGAAAAGCGTTTTGCGTTATAATAGACTCAACCCTCTTAACGTGGCGAAATGATACGGGAAAGGAGCAGCTATGCCGCAAACGGATATCTTTACGCGCATCGGCAAATTCTTTTCCGCCATCTGGCAGAGTCTGCTGGAGGCCCTGCTCTTTTTAGGCAGCCCCAAAGATATTGCCTTTGCTTTTGTGGACGTTATTGTCCTCTCTTTTATTTTTTATTTTATTCTCAAACTTCTGCGGGATTCTCGTGCCTGGCAATTACTGAAAGGCATTCTTCTGATTATGGCGCTTGGCCTGATCTCTGATCTCGTGGGATTGACGGCTTTGGGCTTTCTCCTTTCACGCACCATCTCCATTTTTGCCATCGCTTTTGTGGTTATTTTTCAGCCGGAACTTCGTCGCGCCTTAGAAACGGTAGGACGTTCCGGTTTTAAGATGATTTCGGCAGAGGATGCTTATGAGACGAGCCACACGCACCAGATTATTGAATCCATTGTGCGTGCCTGCTCGGAAATGGCGGAAAAGCGGACGGGTGCGCTGATTGTCATTGAGCGTTCGACACCTCTGGGCGATCTGGAAGAACAGGAAAATGCCATTGTGGTTGACGCGGCGATTACCACCACCATGCTCAAACAAATTTTCTATGTCGGCTCCCCCTTGCACGACGGAGCCGTGCTGGTCCGCGGCGGACGTATCGCTGCGGCGCGGGTGCATATCCCCCTTTCTGATAACTATCATCTGCGCAGGGATCTGGGGACTCGGCACCGGGCCGCAATCGGAGCCAGTGAAATCGGCGATACAGTAGCGATTGTCGTCTCCGAAGAACGCGGGACCATTTCCATCTGTCTGGAAGGCCGTCTCTATATGCTGGATAACGATGACGCCCTGCGCACGCAACTGCACCGCCTGCTGCTTCCTCAGGAAGAAGGGAATAAGAAGCGTCTGCCCATGATCCAGCTGCGGAAGACCGGCGTGCAGATTGTTCAGACACACAAGCAGCGCGTCGCCCTGATGACGATGAGTTTCCTGCTGGCTCTGGGATTCTGGTTTTTCGTCCAGACTACCGTCAATCCCGTGCGCAGTCAGAATTATCAAGTCCAGCTCACCTATCTCAATCAGGAAGAACTTGAGAAAAAAAGCCTGACCGCGCAGTACCGCATAGAGACCATCCGTGTGACGTTGCGGGGCCGGGAGCAGACGCTCTCTCATCTCAATAATCTCGATATCAGCGCCTATATTGACCTTGCCAAGGTCGAAAAAGAGGGCATCCAGCGCCTGCCTGTAGAAATACGTACCAGCAGTCAGCGCTATACCAAAGCGGATAGCGTATCGCCGGCCCAGGTACTGATCAGCGTGCGGCCGGAAAATTAAAAAATACAGGTCACTTTTTTCACATATCAGTTTTTATCATGTATCAGGAGGAATAGCATGGCAAGATTATTCGGAACCGATGGAGTCAGAGGGGTGGCGAACCAGGAACTGACACCTGATCTGGCCTTCCAGCTGGGTTTTGCTGCCGCGCATGTGCTGGCGGAGGATAAGCCGCTTAAAAAAACCGTTCTGGTCGGACGGGATACTCGTATTTCCGGTGAAATGCTTGAGTCGGCGTTGGTTGCGGGTCTCTGCTCTGCAGGAGCAGATGCCATCGTTGCGGGTGTCGTTTCGACGCCGGGTGTTGCCTGGCTGACAAGGTCGCTGGGCTGTGACGCAGGAGCGGTTATTTCGGCTTCGCATAATCCTTTTGAATATAATGGCATCAAGTTCTTTTCCCGTGAAGGCTATAAATGTCCTGATGATGTTGAAGATGAGATTGAAGCGAGCATCCGGAGCTTCAAGAACGAGGCCCCGCGTCCTGTGGGCAAGGAGATCGGCCGCCGCAGCGAACGGCACGAGCTGGCCTGGTCCTATGCCCAGAATCTTCTGGAGCATTTTGGACTTGACCTCTCGGGCATGAAAATTGGTCTGGACTGTGCCAATGGAGCGGCCTTTGAGAGTGCGCCGCGAATTTTCCGTGAACTTGGCGCTGACCTTTTGCTTACAGGGGTTGAACCGGATGGTCTGAACATCAATCGTGGAGTGGGTTCCACCCACATTGAGCATCTGGCGGAGCTGGTGAGAAAGAATCAGCTTGATCTCGGACTGGCCTTTGATGGAGATGCTGACCGTCTCATTGCCGTGGACGACAAAGGCGAAGTCGTCGATGGCGACGTGATGATGGCGGTTCTGGCTCTGGATATGAAAAAACACGGTGAACTGCACGATAATGCCCTGGTTGTCACCGTGATGAGCAATCTCGCTGTGGATATTTTTGCGAAGGAAAATGGCATCAAACTGCTCAAGACCAAAGTCGGCGATCGTTATGTGCTGGAAGAAATGTTGAAATATGATTACAGCCTGGGTGGCGAACAATCCGGACATATGATCTTTTTGCAGGATGCTACAACGGGTGATGGCCAGCTTTCAGCACTAAAACTTCTGCACAGCATCAAACGCAGCAATGAGAAGCTTTCAGAACTCCGCAAGATCATCCGCATCTTGCCTCAGGTGCTCATCAATGCCAAGGTTCCTGATGATAAGAAGAGCAGCTGTATGCAGGATCCCGACGTGCTCGCAGCTTCACAGCGCATCCGGGATAAGCTGGGAGACAAAGGTCGACTCCTGCTCCGTCCCTCTGGCACAGAACCTTTTGTTCGAGTGATGCTTGAAGGCGAGGATCATGAGGAGATTCAGGATCTCGCCGAAGGTCTGGCCAATCTGATCAATAGTAAGTTTGCTTCCTGATTGGGGAGAGGTATGAATCAACGTAAAGCGTTTTTAAGTTTAAAGCTGCTGCTCCTGCTTGCAGTTCTGCTGCTCACAGGAGGCTTTTTACTGCGCCGTTTTCGCCCCGACCTTTATCTCGCAGCGACTGTAAAAGATGAAGATGAACTTAAAATGGCCAAACTGTCGACCTATGAAGAGCTTCCTCTGGCGGCGAACGATACGGCAGCGGCAAAAAAAAATGATCGCGGTATTCTCTCCTGGCCTCATACTTCCATGGTGACGGATTATCACAAAGCAGACCTGAGCCTCTATAAAGGTCGTAGCCGCAATGAAAAAGCGCTGGAAGGCATCAGCATTTTTCTCGATGTTGGAGAAAGTGAAGTGGAGGATGCGCAGCCTGTCCCGGGAAAAACCGGAGAGGCGCTTCTGAAAAAGAGGGAAGATGCTGCGGCGACCGATCCTGTGACCGGGTTCCCTTTATCTCCCTACAGTACACAGGCTGAAGAGGGAAAATCCGATGAGACAGATGAAAGCATGGAGAAGGGCGGAAAACCGGATATTCCCAAATCTCAGATCCTTCCTGCTTTTTCTGAGCAGCTGCAGAGCAAGCTGGAGGCGCTTGGAGCCAAGGTGATCACAACCCGCTCGCGCACGGAACAAAAGGGGGATCTGTCTCAGGCAGCGGTTCTGGCTTCGGACATCAGTCAGCATTTCGTTCAGGAATTACAGGAACAAAAATTCCGCTGTACTGATTTAGAAAACCTGATTCCTACCCTGATGTCGGCGGTTAATCACCCGCAGGAGGCTTCGGTCAGTGCTGTATTCAGTGCCAATGGAGCAAGTCCGGCGCTGCGCCTGCTCCTGGACGTCGAGCGGCAGTACACAGATGTGCTTTTCCTCTCCCTTCGTCTGAGTGAGAGCAAAGGCAAAGAAAATGGCTTGCGGGCGCTCTATTTTGGTGATTCACTGGCAGCCAGTTCCGGGGCAGCTGAACTCAGCCAGGAGCGCCCGGGCGATCAGCCGGCTTATCTGGCCTACGGCAGCTCTTCACGGCGGCGTCTGGCCGAGTTCATTGAACGCAATGCCCGAAGTCTCGTTCCCGAGATCAGCTACAAGGGAAATCGTCAGGCGGTCAGCGAGGAAGCCCTGCCTGCAGGTCGCTTTTCAAACGTTACGGCCGTTCAAGTTGATTTGGGCTTTTCCAGCAGCGAAAATGACATGAAAACTCTGGTCAGGAACGAAGTTCGCGAAAGCCTCGCCGACGCCATCGCGGGGGCCTGCTTTCAATTCTACTGTGAGCCATGAGTGGCGAGGATAAAAAGGAGACAGGCTTTTTTCCTGCCCGCCAGCTTTTCCTCAGTTCTGGTATCTAAGTATGGAAAAACCAAAACACGAAGTAAAACTTCAAAAACAGAAAGCTTCTTCTTCGAGGCTGCTGAAGCGGGATCCGCTCCTGTGGGTTTTGCTTGCTCTGGCGCTGATTTTATTCAGTATACTGATGGGAATGTTACTCACCCGGAAAAATTTTTCTCCTGCGCCACAGCGTCTGAGAGGCCCCGTTGAACTCAGCGGCAAAAGCTGGGACAGCTTTGGTGACTCAATTACTGACCATGGTTTCTGGCAGCCTCTGGTATTGCAGGCTATCCCTCTTGAGCATCGCGACCATGGCATCTCCGGCAGCTGTGTCTGTGGTCCTGGGCTCAATCCCTTCTGGAGCGAAGAACGTATCTCGGCACTGATTGCTGATCAGCCTGATATCATCACCATTATGGGCGGAACGAATGATTTCTTCTCGGCTTACCCCATCGGCAGCGCTGAAGAACTCAGCCGGCCTCTAGAAGAAAAGGATAAAAACTGCTTCCTTGGAGCCTATGCCTATCTGCTTGAACGTCTTCAGACGGCTCTTCCAGAGTGCAAAATTTTTATCATGAGTACGCCGCAAAACTACTTCGATTTCCAGCTCAAAGGCGCAGAACCCAACCAGGCAGGGCTTAAGACAGCGGACTATGCAAAGGCCTGTCGTACAATTGCGGAGCATTATGGCTGTGGCTTCATAGATGTTTTTGGGATCCCTTACAAGGATGATCAGGCTTTCATGGCCGACCATGACGATGGCATTCACCCTAACGGCAGCGGAGCGGCCAAAATTGCTGCGCTGGTCAGCTCGGCCTTTCAGGCTTACAGTGAAGGCCGCTAAATGGGTCAGTTACCCTCTTGATTTTCCCTCTGCCCTATGCTTTGATAAAAAAATCTGGCCATTATGCCGGTGAGGAGGCTTCAATGAAAAAATACGCGAAATTGACAATGAGCCGGGAGGAATTTTGGAATTTTCTGAAAAACGAACCCCGGTATTTGCTTATGGATGCCATTGGTTCGCTCATCTATGCGGTGGGCGTCTATTATTTTGCCTCCAATGCGGATTTTGCCCCAGGCGGCGTCACCGGTATGGCACTGATTTTGAACTACCTGTTCAAGCAGCCCATCGGTTTTATGAGCCTCATTCTGAATATCCCCATCGTTCTTATCTCTTTCCGTTTTCTTGGCAGCCGCTATATGCTGAGAACGTTCCAGACCTTGGTGATGAATGCCATTTTCCTGGACTTCGTGGCCCCTCTCTTCGGGACATATCAGGGCACGACGACGATGCTGTCGGCACTCTATGCAGGGGCCCTGTCAGGTCTGGGTCTGGCGATCATCTACCAGGCCGGAACCTGCACGGGAGGCTCCGATCTGGTCATCATGTCCGTGCGCAAGGTGAAGCCGCATTTTTCCATTGGTCAGATTACCCTGATGACGGATGGAGCCATCATTCTCTGCGGCGTTTTTGTCTACAAAAACATTGATGCCATGCTCTACGGTATTATTTATACTGCTGTGTCGACCCTGATTATCGACAAGTTCATGAACGGCTTCTCCATGGGCAAGATGAGTCTCATCATCAGCGATCATCCGCAGGAAATCTACGATGAAATAAACCGTCTGCTGGAGCGGGGAGCGACTTTCCTGAAAGCGGAAGGAGCCTACACGAAAAAGCCGAGAAATGTCCTTATGCTGGCTTGCAGCAAAAAGGAGCTGGTGAAGGTCAGAGAGATTGTCCGCAAAGTTGATCCGCGCTCGCTGATGATTGTGACCGATTACAGCGAGGTACGCGGCGAGGGCTTTGTGCCGATTGATCTCGATTCCTGACAAAAAGACCTTGACAGACGCTTTTTCCGCGTCATAATGAGGAACAAAGCGAAGACGGAGAAAGTAGGCGGATGCTTGCTTCAGCAGAGAGACAGAGCCACAGGCTGAGAGCTTTGTCGTAGCAAAAACCGTTGAAGACCACTCCCGAGCTGCACGCGAAGAGCGTCGCCGTTGCCCGCGTTAAGGGTTCGATTTCAAGCTCTTCAGAAAGAGCTGAAATCTCTGAGTGAAAGTCCAAGGTGGAACCGTGCATTCTGCACCCTTGACAGCAAAACCTGCGTCGGGGGTGTTTTTTATTCCCGATGTGCACGAAAGGGAGAGAAAAAAATGATCCAAGTGAGATTAAAAAATGGGGATGTCCACGAATTGAATGAGCCGCTGTCGATCTACGAGATCGCCGGCCAATTGTCTGCAGGGCTGCAGCGTGAAGCCTGTGCCGGCGAAATCGACGGCGAACTGCACGATCTTCGCGACCTGGTAGATCATGACTGCAAACTATCGATCCTGACTTTTGCCGACGAGGGCGGCCGCCATGCTTTCCGTCATACCGCCTCACATATTCTGGCGCAGGCCGTGAAACGCCTTTATCCTGAGACCCAGTTGGCGATCGGCCCGGCCATCGAGGATGGCTACTATTACGATGTCGACCGCGATACCCCCTTCAGTGAAGAAGATTTTCCTAAAATTGAAGCGGAAATGCAAAAGATCGTCAAGGAAGATCTGCCCATTGAGCGCTTTACCCGTCCACGCGATGAGGCCATCCGCTATTTTGAAGAAAAAGGGGAGAGCTACAAGGTTCAGCTCATTCGTGACCTGCCCGAAGATGCGGTCATCTCTTTCTATACCCAGGGAGATTTTACGGATCTCTGTGCCGGACCCCATCTGATGTCCACGCGCGCTGTCAAGGCCATCAAACTGACCTCGCTCGCGGGCGCCTACTGGCGCGGGGACGAAAAAAATAAAATGCTGACCCGCATTTACGGAACCTGCTTCCCCAAAAAGTCGGAACTCGAAGCTTATCTCCACATGATGGAAGAAGCGAAGCAGCGCGACCACAGAAAACTCGGCAAGGAGCTGAAACTCTTCATGTTCAGTGAAGAAGGTCCCGGTTTCCCCTTCTGGCTGCCGAACGGCATGGCGCTGATGAATGCGATTGTGGAGTACTGGCGCGAAGTCCATGTGAAATATGGCTATGGAGAAATTCAGACGCCGACGATGCTGAACCAGCATCTCTGGGAGACCTCAGGCCACTGGACTCACTACAAAGAGAATATGTATACCTCCATGATCGATGATCAGGAATATGCGATCAAGCCGATGAACTGCCCCGGCAGCCTTCTCGTCTATAAATCGGAGCCACGCTCTTACCGTGATCTGCCCCTGCGACTCGCCGAAATGGGTCATGTTCACCGCCACGAAAAATCTGGCGCGCTTCATGGACTGATGCGCGTCCGCGCCTTTACTCAGGACGACGCTCACATCTTTATGACGCCCGAGCAGATTACCAGCGAAATCAAGGGTGTCTTGAGCATGGTTGACGAAATCTACAGCATGTTCCACTTCAAGTATAAGGTTTTCCTCTCCACCCGCCCGGAGGACTTTATGGGAGAGGTTGCCGACTGGGATCAGGCTGAAGCTGGCCTGAAACAGGCTCTTGATGAAACAGGCATCGCCTATCAGATCAATGAAGGTGACGGCGCCTTCTATGGACCGAAGATCGACTTTTATATTCAGGGCTCCATTGGCAGGACCTGGCAGTGCGGCACGGTTCAGCTCGACTTCCAGCTGCCGCAGCGCTTTGAAGCGGAGTACATTGGTCAGGATGGCGAACGCCATCGCCCCATCATGATTCACCGGGCTATTCTCGGTTCCATAGAGCGTTTTATCGGCGAACTGACAGAGCACTGCGCCGGTAAATTCCCGCTCTGGCTGGCTCCGGTTCAGGCCCGCATCCTGCCCATTTCCTCGGAAAATCATGGCGATTATGCCCGCAAGGTCTGTCAGGAACTTAAACTGGCCGGTCTGCGTGTCGAGGTGGATGAGCGCAACGAAAAGATTGGTTATAAGATTCGCGAGGCACAGATGGATAAGATCCCTTACATGCTCATTCTTGGTGATCAGGAAGTGAAAGATGGCAGCTTCTCAGTGCGGAAGCGTGACCGGTCAGAGAACGAGACCATGAGCATTGAAGCTTTCAAGCAGATGGCGCTGGCGCAGAACGCCCGCCGTGACTGGCTTGAGGAAGCAGAAAAATAGCTGGAGCCGTCTGCCGGCAGGTCTGAAAGCTCCTGCCGGCAGTTTTTATCTAAAAAGGAGACCGCTGCCCCAAAGAGGAGAGTGGACTTTAGTTAAAACGATTAAAATTTTTTTCAGTGCTTGACCTCTTGCCTCTTTTGACGCAGAATAAGCCCATCTTTAGCGAAGGAAACCGTTTTTATGACTCAATCGGGCAAAGTTCAAAAGACTTGTACACAGCGAATGCTCATGTGTGCTTTTAATTTGCTCGAAAGACGGTGGATTTCGAGCGACTTTTAATTGCGCTGAAGCGGAAGAAGAAGTTTTTAAAGGCTGTCCCCGGTGGACAGCCTTTTTTTATGTCAGGATCCGTGAGGATAAGATGAGTGAATGGCGGATAAGCAGAAATAAGGAGCAGATATATGGCAGCAAAAGCAAAGCAAGAGAAGCAAGGACTAGCCCCCAAAGAGAGTAAAGTGGAGCGCTTTGATAATGAAAGCTCTATCTGCGAGGAAGAGTACATCCTGGAAACCCGGGGTTTGAAAAAACGCTTCCAGGGCCGAAACGGTGAGGTGGACGCTCTGCGGGGCGTGGATATCCGCGTGCGCCCCGGCCAGATCTACGGGATTATAGGTCTTTCCGGGGCAGGGAAGAGCACGCTCATTCGCTGCCTTAATCTGCTCGAACGCCCGGACGAGGGGAAAGTTTTCTACCATGGCTGCGAGCTGCAGGCTCTGAGCGAAGAGCAGCTTCGACAGGCGCGGCGAAAGATCGGTATGATTTTTCAGGACTTTAACCTTTTTTCAGCCAAAACGGTGGGCGAGAATATCGCTTTTCCTCTGCGCATTGCCGGCTGCTCAAAAAGCGAGGCGGAAAAGAAGGCCCGGGCCTTACTCCAACGTGTTGACCTCCCGGACAAATGGGGCGCTTACCCGGAACAGCTCTCCGGCGGACAAAAGCAGCGCGTAGCCATTGCCCGCGCATTAGTGAACGACCCTGATCTGCTTTTACTGGATGAGGCGACATCTGCGCTTGACCCTCAGACAACCGAACAAATTCTGGCTTTGCTCAAATCCCTGCAGCAGGAAAGAAAGCTCGCCATGATTTTCATTACCCATCAGATGAAGGTAGTGGAGAGCATCTGTGAGCGTGCCGCCGTCATGGAGAACGGGAAGATTATTGAAGAAAATGAGGTTGCGGAGCTTTTCCGCAATCCACGCAGCGAAACAACGCGCCGCCTGGTCCTGCCTCAGGGGAAACTGCTGGAAAGCGAAAAGCTCGGCCCGACCGTCCGCCTCACCTTTGACGGACACAAAGCAGAGGAAGCCATTTTTGCCGAGTTAATTCTTGCCAGCGGCCTGCCGCTCAGCATCCTTGCAGCGGACTCCACGGCAATCAACGGGATTTCCTATGGTCAGATGCTTGTGCTGCTGCCCGATGGGGAAGAGGCTCGGAACAAGATTTCAGACTGGCTCCGCTCCCATGATATACAACATGAATTTCAGCCTGTCGAAAAGACCAGCTCTGAAAAGACTTACCCAAGCGACAATACAGAAAACGCAAGAATCGAAGATAAATCAGAAAATGATGAAAGGGAGGAAAATGTATGACTGCTGATCAATGGTGGACCTTACTATCCAATGGAACCTGGCAAAGTGTCAGCATGAGCGGAATGACCACCTTGCTGGCTTATGTGCTGGGCCTGCCTCTTGGCCTTGCCCTTTACCACTGTTCGCCGCAGGGACTGCGGCCTCAAAAGCAGATCTACGGGCTTTTGGGTACCGTGGTGAATATTCTGCGATCTGTCCCATTTTTAATTCTGATGGTCTACATCACGCCCTTCACCCGCTGGATTGCCGGAAGCGGCATCGGCGCACGTGCCGCCGTAGTACCCCTGACCGTGGCCTCAGCACCTTTCGTAGCGCGCCTCGTTGAAACGTCGCTGCTGCAAGTGCCGCGTGGCGTGCGCGAAGCAGCGGAAGCCATGGGAGCGAGCAAAACTCAGATCCTCTGGAAAGTCCTGCTCCCGGAAGCCGGCACGTCCATACTTTCAGGCGCAGTCATTGCCGCGACCACCATTCTTTCCTATTCCGCCATGGCGGGGTTCATCGGTGCCGGAGGACTTGGGGCGATTGCCCTCAATTATGGCTACAACCGTTATAACACGGAGGTTATGACGGTCACAGTGATTCTCCTGATTCTGCTGGTGCAGCTTATTCAGGGGGTCGGCGGCCGCCTGGTCGAACGTTCGGCTGCGCGGCGGCGCTAAGGCTAGCGTCACGCGAGATGTTGCGCCCGGCCGGGCTCCGTCGCCCTCGCTCAAAAGTTCGCTTCGCTCACAATCGCTCGGGTCGGCGGACCCGGCGGGCTTAACAGTAACCAGCGAGACGCGCAGCAGAGTCCCTTCGAGCGAGTTCGCGATCACTTCCGCAGCAAAGTGAGCATCCTGTACCCAGTGCAGCGGCCTCAGGAGCTGCACTGAAGAGAGAGCGTGTCTGAGACGAGAAGGGGCTGCTGCGGAGCAAGCGAGCGTCAACGACCGCGCCCACCTTGGCTTAGCATTTGTTATCGTAATATCGTAAGAAACAGGGTTTGGTCAAAATCCTGCTTCAAATAAAAAAGTGAGGAACTATTCTATGAAAAAAACATTGTCACTCTTAGTAACTCTGCTGCTCTGTCTCGCTCTGCTGGCGGGCTGTGCCGCACCAGAGGGTTCGGACAAGGCGGAGAAAAAGAACGAAACGGCTGAAAAGACTTCGGAAGAAGTTAAAGAGGCTGCTGAGAAAAGCTCTGAAAAATCACCCGAAGCTTCAGAACAAAGCTCTGAGCAACCCAAAGAAGCCACTGAGGAAAGCTCTGATGAGGCTAAAGAAGCCACAGGAAAAGAACAGACCATTAAGGTGGGCGCAAGTGTGACGCCGCATGCGGAAATTCTTCAGGCCTGTGTTGAACCCCTGAAAAAGCAGGGCATCAAGCTCGAAATTGTTGAATTTACGGATTACGTCCTGCCCAATGAAGCTTGCCAGAGCGGCGATATCGACGCCAATTATTACCAGCACGTTCCCTACCTCGAAAACTACAATAAAGAAAAACAGGCGGATCTTGTTTCCCTGGGCAAGGTTCATTATGAACCCATGGGCCTTTACGGTGGACGTCTGAAAAGTATTGACGATCTCAAAGAAGGGGCCACCATCGGTCTGCCCAATGACAGCTCAAATCAGGCGCGCGCCCTGCTTATCTTGCAAAAACTCGGATGGATCGACTTCGCAGGGAAGGCAGGACTTGATACAACGCTGCTTGACATCAAGGAAAACCCACACAAGCTGAAATTCCAGGAACTGGCTGCCGAGCAGCTGCCCCGCAGCCTTGACGATCTGGATTACGCGGTGATTAACGGCAATGTCGCCCTCTCTGCCGGTATCTCCGTGAGGAAGGATGCGCTCTATATCGAAAGCGCAGACTCCGAAGCCGCTCAGACCTTTGCCAACGTGATTGCTGCCAAAAAAGAGAACGCCGAAAACCCGGCGCTGAAAGCCTTGATGGATGTCCTCCATTCAAAGGAAATCGCCGACTTCATTGAGCAGAAGTATGACGGCGCCGTCGTTCCCATTTCCTGAGCTGAGAAATAGCTTTTAAGTGGGATCGTATCCGTTGCGATGATTGAAGGTACGCCCTTCTTAATTTGTGAACGAGGATGAGGACACTAGTCCTCATCCTCGTTTTCTGCTTCATTGAGCCCCTCTTCTTTGAGCAGAAGTTCGCGGTATTCAGCGAGACGGGCCTTACTTTCAGGGGAGAGCTCCGGGTACTGTGGATTCATGTCCTGCAGCGTCTCAATGATGATTTCCGAAATCAGATAGCGGGCGACCCACTTTTTGTCAGCGGGGATGATATACCAGGGGGCGACTTTGGTCGAAGTTTTAGCCAGCATATCTTCGTAGACGGCCATGTACTGATCCCAGAGTTTGCGCTCGGCCAGATCGGAGGGTGAGAATTTCCAGTTCTTTTCGGGCCGGTCGATGCGGCGGAGAAAGCGGTCGCGCTGCTCTTCGCGGGAGAGATGCAGAAAAAATTTGATGCAGCGGATGCCGTTTTCAGCGAGGTATTTCTCAAAGTTATTGATCTGCTCGAAACGGCGTTCCCAAATCTCTTCGTCCACGAGTTTATCGGGAATAGGTTGTTTTTCGGGCAGATCATGAACCCGGGCCACCAGCACTTCCTCATAATGTGAACGGTTAAAAATACCAATCATGCCGCGGGCCGGAACGGCTTTATGGATCCGCCAGAGGTAGTCGTGGTCGAGTTCTTCGATGGAGGGTTGCTTAAATGGAGTGACCACGCAGCCCTGTGGGTTGATGCCGCTCAGCACGTGTTCGATGGCAGAGTCTTTACCGGCGGCATCCATGGCTTGCAGGCAGATGAGCAGACCCTGCTTATCTTCTGCATAGAGTTTTTCCTGAAGAACTCGCAGTTCCTGCATATTAGGCTCAAGGATTTCTTTTTTCAGCTCTTTTTTGGGACGCCCAGGCCCCGCATCGGTGGGGTAGTCTTTCAGGGAGATGTGTTTTTTGCCTTCCTGAATCTTGTATTTTTTGAGCTTTTCCTGCATAGCGGCCTCCTGTTCACATGCTATAATCATGCCAGACATTGTGCTTATTATATCCCGTGGAGGCCTTATGAACAGTATTTCTTTACAGGAAGTTGTACAGGAATTTAAACTCCATGTTTTAAGCGGCGCAGGGAGCTATGGCCAGCGTTTAATCATGATCCCGGATGTCACGCGGCCGGGCCTGCAACTTGCAGGAAATTATGAGCATTTTGGACCTGACCGTATCCAGGTGATCGGCAACATGGAGAATGCCTATCTTGACTCGCTCTCCAGGGATGAACGCCGTATGCGCCTGAATGCGCTTTTCAGCACGGGTATCCCCTGCATGATTCTAACCAGGGGCCATAAGCCGGACAAAATTATGCTCCAGTCCGCGGAGAAATATGAGGTTCCGCTTTTTGGGACGGACGAAACAACAGCGAACTTTACCAGTTCCCTGGTCAAATACCTCAATGTTGAACTGGCTGAACGCATCAGTATGCATGGCGTTCTCGTTGAGGTCTACGGCGAAGGCATTTTGATCCTTGGGGAGAGCGGCGTTGGCAAATCTGAAACGGCTCTGGAAATTGTCAAACGTGGCCATCGCCTCATCGCCGATGATCTGGTGGAAATCCGTCGGGTTTCTGACACCACTTTATTGGGCCGAGCACCGGATATCATCCGCCATCTGATTGAAATTCGCGGGCTGGGTATTCTGGACGTCAAGGAGCTCTACGGCGTTTCGTCGGTCAAAATGCAGGAGAATATCCATTTTGTCATCAATCTCGAAAACTGGGATGAGAGCAAAAATTACGACCGTTTTGGTATCAATGAAGAAAGCACGGAAATTCTGGGCATTGCGGTCCCGTCCATCACCATACCTGTGCGGCCGGGACGGAACCTGGCGGTGATCGTCGAGGTTGCCGCCATCAATTTCCGCCAGAAGCAGATGGGATACAACGCAGCTAAGGCTTTGGCCGACAGAGTCTTTGGCGAAAACAGCAAGGGGAAAACAAAGGTATGAGGCAAGATCAGCAGTGGGCCTTGGAGATGAACGAAGCTCTGATGCAAATACCGGGCTGTGATTGCCGCCTGCAGGCGAATCTGGCCCCTTTTACGACCTTTGCCGTCGGCGGTCCGGCGGATCTGCTCATCCGGGTCAAAAGTGAAGACGCCCTGCGCCGGGCGCTTGAACGGCTCCATCAAGAGCGTTTCCCCTTCACGGTTCTGGGGGCGGGAAGCAATGTCCTGATTGCGGATAAAGGTATTCGAGGCGCTGTTCTGCTTCTGGACGAAGAACCTGCCGCTCTGGAAGTCAACAAAGATGGCCTGCGTGCGCAAGCTGCCCTGCGTCTCTTTCAGCTTTCAGCTGCGTCTGCCCGTCACAGCCTCAGCGGCCTGGAATTTTGCTGTGGTATCCCCGGCTCGCTCGGCGGGGCCGTGAGCATGAATGCCGGGGCCTATGGTGGAACGCTCTCTGATCAGCTCAGCCTGGTCACTTTTTTCGATGAAGATGGGCAAGTGCGCGAAGCCTCCCCGGAGGAACTGGATTTTGGCTATCGCCACAGCTATTTCAGCGATCACAAGGCGATTGTTCTGGCAGCCAGTTTTCGTCTGACCCCGGGAGATTCCCGGGAGATCTACTCCCGCATTGCTGAATTTCAGGCGCGGAGGCGGCAAAGTCAGCCGCTGAATGAAAAGAGTGCGGGTTCTTCCTTCAAACGACCGGAAGGTCATTTTGCCGGACAACTTATTTCAGAAGCCGGCTGGAAGGGAAAATCCCTGGGACCGGCGGGCGTTTCCGCGAAGCATGCCGGTTTTATTGTGAACCACGGAGAGGCCACTGCGACTGAGATAAAGGCTGTTTTTGAAGCCGTGAAGAGGGACGTTCTCGCACAAAGCGGCGTGCAGCTCGAAGCAGAGGTACGCTTCCTTGGGGAGTGGGAGAACTGAGATGGATTTACTCATAGTCAGCGGGCTCTCCGGTGCGGGTAAGAGTACGGCAGCACAATATCTGGAGGACATGGGCTTTTACTGCATCGACAATCTGCCTCCTCAGCTTTTAAAAGCCATGTTGACCGCACTCGGCGATAAGCCGCGCAGCCTTGAGCCGTCGGAAGAACGCTTTGCCCTGGTTATGGATGCACGCAGCGTCAAGCGTTTTGGTCATCTCACTCCGGCGCTGAAAAGTCTGAAAGAGGGCAGTCCTGGACTTCGTATCGTTTATTTGGAGGCCAGTGATGAGATCATTCTTTCGCGCTATAAACAAAGCCGCCGCAATCACCCACTGGCTGGTCACGTCAGCCTCTCCGAAGCCATTCGCAGGGAACGTAGGGATCTGGCTGCGGTGAGAGCCATGGCGACAGATATTATCGATACGACGGGCATGAACCGGACAGAATTGCGAGATCGTCTCTATGAGCTCTTTCACAGTCCGGGGAGCCAGCGCCGCCTGACTGTCATGCTCCAGAGTTTTGGCTTTAAGTATGGCGTGCCCAGCGATTCTGATCTGCTTCTCGATGTTCGTTTTATTCCCAATCCCTATTACCAGCTGGAACTTCGCCCTCTCTCCGGCCTGGACCAGGAGGTGAACGATTTTATTTTTTCTTTTCCTGAATCAGGCGAATATTTGAAAAAACAGGCCGACCTTCTGAGCTTTCTCCTGCCTTTTTATGAACGTGAGGGTAAAGTCCGCCTGAATATTGCCGTCGGTTGTACTGGCGGGCGGCATCGTTCGGTGCTTTTTGCTGAAAAGCTGAGAGAACGCATTGCTGCTGAGGGCTATCGCGTCTTTGTCGATCATCGGGATATCCAACGTGAAGCCGTGGGGGATTCATGAAAGCAGCTTCTTCTTTCAGTTCCGAACTCCGTGGCCACCTGCTTGAAAAAATTCGCAGTGAGGAAAGCCTCTGGAACCTTGCTTTTTCAGCTGCCGGACTTGCTGCGTTGCGTTTCAGCGGCCAGGATCTTCGTTTTGCCAGCCGCCAGGCCGAGTTTGTTGAACTTCTTATGGAGCAGATCAGCACGCTCTATGGCGTTCGTCCAGAATTTAAAAGGGGCAAAGAACAAAGCACCCTCTGCCTCAGTGAGCGCAGCATCAACCGGCGCATTCGTGAAGACCTGAATCTCTTTGCGAGAGAAGGCAGGCGTTATTTTGACAACAGCCTGGGTGAAGACGTTCGTAACCAGCATATCGCTATTGTTCTGGCCGAAGTTTTTCTGGCCTGTGGCGCCCTCTGTGATCCGCGTGAAGCTTATCATCTGGAATTTTCTCTGCAAAGCCGAAAAGCCCGCAATTTCTTTCAGACTTTTTTCAAGTCGGCTGGTCTGAACCTGAGAAGCCTGTGTCACCAGGGGTATTGGGTGCTCTACGGAAAAGATGCGCAGACCATCTCCGATTTTCTTCTGCGCGCGCAGGCTGATCAGGAACTTTTGCTCTTTGAGGAATGGCGTGTGGAGAAATCAGTGCTCAACCAGGTGAATCGAGTCGTCAATTGTGACAGCGCTAACGCTCAACGTCTGGCTGACAGCTCGGCCCAACAGCGGGAGGCTATTCGCCGCCTTATGCAGGACAGCAGTTATAAACTTCTGAGCGAAGCTCTGAAAGAAGCAGCCGAGGCCCGCATCCAGCATCCCGAACTGTCTTTGCTGGAGCTGGGCCGCCTGATGGACCCGCCGATTGGAAAATCCGGCATGAATCATCGTCTGAAAAAGCTGCTCGACCGTGCAGAGGCTTTGCCTCCTGAAGGGGAAATCAGGAGAGGCAAAACTGTGGTAGAATAAGGCTCAGTTTTCATTATCGATCTTTATTTTGTTAGATGTGGGAAGGTGGTTTGAATTGAGTTTAGCTAGTTCAGCGGCCGTTCAGCTTGAGAGAAGCACAGAGGTTATTCGTGCCTGTTTGTCTGCGTTGACTTCTTCTGACGCCGAGCCTGTGCAGGATGAAAAACAATCTCTAAGGAAGCGCATCGACTGGGCTGAATGTGAATTATCGCGTTTTCGCCGCGGTTATCTGCTGGTTCGTCTGGACTTTTCCCGTCACCTCCTGATCTGGAAAGAGAGCAATCGCTGGGTTAACGATTTTGTCCGGGCGGTTCCCGAAGACAAGATGTTGGCGCTCAAAGAAGGTCTGCTCTCTCTTATTTCTGAAAATAAGCGGGAAGAGGGAGAACTCAGTCCTGAAAACTATCGCCCCGTGTGGCATGTCAGTCTGGGTTCTGAGGGCGAAAAAGAACCCTTTTGTGAACTTTGCGGGGAAGAAGAAGACGATCCCTTCTGGAAGACTTTTACCCGCGAGCTGGAGCGGGTTGGCCGCCGCAGTTTTGAGTTTTAGGAGAGACTCCAGTGGATTTTTGGGAAGGAGCTTTTCTGGGCCCCTGGTGGATTCAGAGCGATTATCAGGATAGAAGTCATGTCGGATTTCACCTGCTTTTAGGCTTTATTGCCGGAACGTCGGCAATTCTTGCCCTCTTCGCGAGGCCTCTGCATTTGCTGCTGCCTTTGCCTACCGTACTTTATTTGCTGATAGGTCTTCTTTTCCTCTTCGCTTTGCCTTTTTTCGCCGCGCGCTATCCGTCGCGGCCGCTGCCCATTAAAATTCTTATTCTGCTGGCTTACGGTCTTCAGTATTTTTGTGCCTGGGCCTTTCCAGTGAAGCTGCTTTTTGAACGCGGTGGGGGGCAATCCGGTGATTTGATAGGGACTTTTGGCGAAGTGGGGAACAGCCTCCTTGATCGTCTGGCAGAATTTTTCAGCTACCTGGGTGGAATAACCGCTACCCTGGCCAGTGTGGTTTTCTCAGCTTTGACCGTCGGTGTCGCTCTCCTGGCTTTTCTTCTTCTCTTGATCTATCTGCCTTTGCTGTACTTTTATCTCATCAAACGCCTGCAGCGCATGATCGATTATTTTGTTATCCGGCGTTTTTACCCCGAGCGCATTCAGTTTTAAGCGCTCCGCCGCTAAAGTTCACATTATTTCACAAAACCATCGCAGTCTTTCGCAATCCTGTGCTTTCCTTTTCAACTTAACTCGCTAAAATGGCAGTCAGATTATGGGGAAGATAAGATCCTCAGGTGGCGAGTATGCTGCTAAAGCACATTCAGCCTGTTTGAAACATCTGAAATCAAGCAGGCAACAGGAAACGATATTTTTAAAAGCGGAGGCTTTTTTCTATGGAAAATGAACGTTATCAATCGTATTCATTTCATGCAAACGGTCAGGACGAAGAGCCCACTTGCTATTCGACTGAATGCCGCGGAGGAGTTTATTCCTGGGTCCCGGATGACCGGGAAAAAGCGAGCACCCTTGTCCGGAGAAAAAAGCGCCACAGCCACAGCCTCGGACTTATCGCTAGCCTGCTCAGTGTTGCTTTGATCTTTGCCTTTATCGGAGCTTTCGGCATGCGCAGCCTGATGCTCGCCCAGAATGGTCGGGAACAGGCGCAAGAGCAGGCAGCGAAGCCTGCCGCACGGGAAAATGAAGCGCTGAAAATCAACGAAGAAGGAGCGCTGCAAAAACCCTATTCGAATGAAGCTGCTCGCAATCAGCGTCACATGTCGGTTTATGCTGCGGCTGTCAAGAGTTCAGAGCAGAACAAAGAACCTCTCTCCATCATGGATATTGCCAAAGTGGGCAAACCTTTTGTGGTGGCCATTACGACGGAACAAAGGCAGAACTTCGGCTTTTTCACACAATCCATGCCGGTTGCAGGTTCCGGTTTTCTTATCTCTGAAGACGGGTATATTGCCACAAATAACCACGTTATCGAAAACGGACGGAATATTCAGGTCCGCCTGGATGGCGATAAATTTTATGATGCCAAAATTGTCGGCCGGGATCCTCTTTCTGATCTTGCTGTCATCAAAATTGAAGCCAAGGATGGCGAGAAGTTCCCTTACGCGAAATGGGGAGATTCTTCAAAACTGGTTGTGGGCGAACTCGCTGTGGCGATCGGTAACCCTGCAGGGATTCTCGAAGGCAGCGTGACGGCGGGGATTATTTCAGCGCTGGAACGCGATATCAATGTCGGCGGAACGCAGCTCAAGGTGCTGCAGACGGATGCCTCCATTAACAGCGGCAACTCCGGTGGAGCTCTCTTTAACAGCTTTGGCGAAGTCATCGGCATCAACACCGCTAAACTTAATAATGATGGCGGCGGTCAGAGCTTTGATGGCATTGCCTTTGCTATTCCTTCCAATGTGGCCCGCCCCGTACTCGAATCCCTCATGAAAGTTGGCTATGTTCAGGATCGGGTATTCTTCGGCTTCAGCGGCCAGGGCCTCGATTCCGACTACGCCCGCTATTACAAGCTGGCGGACCGTCCGGGCGTTCTGCTGACCAATGTGGTGAAAGGCAGTTCAGCAGACGAAGCGGGCCTCAGGGCTAATGACTTCGTCGTCGAGATCGACGGCCACAGCGTTGATACGATTTCTGCCATTCAGCTGCTCAAACAGGAGATGCACGTTGGCGACGAGGTTAAAGTGGTCTACTATCGCTTCGGTAAAAAAGCAGAGTGCACGATGAAGCTAAAAGCTGAAGAACATCAGAACGGCAAACAAAATCCCGATGAGCAGAATCCGGCGGAACAAAATGCCGACGACGAAACTCCAGACCTGCCTGAAAGCTCAGAAACGGATCCGCAGTAAAACAGCTACGGAAAGTTAACGCCATATGAAGTCCAGTTGATGCCATTTCAGGCCAAAGGGCGTCCGGCTCCAGTATTTCCATGGGAGGCCGGACGCTTTTTTTGAGCGTCTTCTCCTGCCGCGAGGACAAGAAAAAATAACTTGTACTATTGCACAGTGGTACAAATTGATATATTGTATCAATACAAGTGCATGAAGGACGGTAATTTGCTTCGCAAAGGACATCGCCGGGGCTCTGCCTGCAGAGCCATAGCTTTCACAGTCTGATCCGCCAGAGGCTCAACACCGGTCCGTGGACAGGAGAAGACCCTGTTTGGAGAATCGCGGTAGTACAGGGAGGACAAAGAATGAGAGAATTTCCAGTAAGTGAGCTTGTGGCTCCAATCAGAGAGATGTGCATAAAGGCCAACCGAGTTCTCCCTGAGGATGTGCGCAAATGCCTCAAAACAGCGCGGGCCTGCGAGACATCAGCTATCGGAGCAGCAGCGCTGGACGATATCCTGCAGAACATGAAAATTGCCGAAGACGATCAGGTTCCGATGTGCCAGGATACAGGCATGGCGCTTGTTTTCGTGGAGCTGGGGCAGGAGGTTCATCTACTCGGCGATCTTGAGCAAGCGGTCAATGAGGGCGTGCGTCAGGGCTATGCGGAGGGATATCTGCGCAAGAGCATCGTACGCGATCCGCTGCGCCGGGAGAATACGCGCGACAATACGCCTGCGATGCTCTACCTTAAACTTGTGCCCGGCGATAAAATCAAACTGACGGTCGCGCCAAAGGGCTTTGGCAGCGAAAATATGAGCCGCCAGAAAATGCTGAAACCTTCGGATGGTCTCGAAGGTGTCAAAGCTTTTATTCTGGAGACGGTACGGGAGGCCGGACCTAACCCCTGTCCACCGACGGTTGTGGGCGTGGGTATCGGCGGTAACTTTGATAAGTCCTGCCTGCTGGCCAAAGAAGCGCTGCTGCGAGAGCTTGGTCAGCACAATCCGGATCCTTACTATGCTGAACTTGAGCGGGAGCTTCTCGAAAGCATCAATCGCCTGGGCATCGGTCCTCAGGGCTACGGTGGGTTAACGACGGCCCTGGCCGTCCATATCGAAGTGCTGCCCACGCATATCGCTGGTTTGCCGGTTGCTGTGAATATCAACTGTCATGCGACTCGCCACGTCACGGAGGTTCTCTGATGGAACATCATATTTCTGCACCTTTGACAAAAGAGCAGACGCGCCAGCTGAAATGCGGCGATCGGGTCTATCTTTCCGGCACCATCTACACGGCGCGTGACGCCGCGCACAAGCGCTTTGTTGAGACTCTTGAGCAGGGCGGGGAGCTGCCTTTCCCCATCGAGGGTTCAGTCATCTATTATGTTGGGCCGACACCGGCTGCCCCTGGACATGTCATCGGTTCTGCCGGCCCCACCACCTCCTACCGCATGGACGCTTATGCGCCGGCTTTACTGAAGCTGGGTCAGCTCGGGATGATCGGCAAGGGCAAGCGCAATGCCGAAGTCATTGCAGCGATGAAAGAGGCTGGTGCCGTATATCTTGGTGCAGTTGGCGGTGCGGGTGCGCTTCTGGCCAAATCCATCAAGGAAGCGGAGATCATTGCCTATCCTGACCTTGGGGCTGAGGCGGTCAGGCGACTTCGTGTTGAAGAGATGCCTTTGCTCGTGCTCATCGATTGTGAAGGCCATAATCTTTACGCAGAAGGTCCCGAAAAATGGCTGAAAGAGCAACAGGAGAGCTGAGGAAGACTGTGCAGCGAGTTTCTCCAAAGGAAAATCTGAGCCTGATCCGGGATATGCTCCCGCCCCGTTCTGTGCTGAGTGGATCCCAGCCCATCTATATGGAGCTGGCGACAGGTATTGGGCAGTTAATCGAAAGCGAAAAACTGCCGGATGGCAGCCGTCTGCCCACGGTGCGTGAACTGGCCGCGAGTCTCAGCCTGTCCCGGGGTACAGTGAAGCACGCCTACAATCGGCTGGAGCAGCAAGGTCTGGTGAGCCTCACTCAGGGCAAGGGCAGCTTTGTAACTTATCTTCCCGATAAAGGGTCTGTGGAACTTTCCCGCAAAGAGCAGGCCATGGGCGCCATCGACCGGATGCTGGATGAGCTGAATGAAATGGGCTTCCGGCGCCGGGAAATTCAAATTTTTCTTGAACTTAAACTGCGTGAGCGCGATGAGCACAGCGAAGATCTCTCCATCATGCTCGTGGCCAACAGCCCGGAAGAACGCTCGATCATGCTCAATGCCTTTTCGGCGCTGCCGGATCTTGAATTATTCGCCTATCCCTTTGATGACCTGCTGGCAGGCCGGATTTCTACAGAAGATTTTGATGCTGTGGTTGCCACGGAGGAAGTCTATCGTGCCATAAAACTCCAGGAGACAAGCAGGGATAGTCGTTCGCGTCTTTTTTTGCTGGGCCTCTGCGCCAGTCCCCTGAGTCTGATCAGTCTGGCCCGGTTGCCAGAAGACCGCAAGGTCGGCATTCTCAGCTTGTCGCGGACGTACGGCGGTGAGCTCATGGAAGCCTGTGTCAACTATGCCCACCTGAGTCAGCACCCTGAACTTAAACTTTTTCATGATAAAGATATCTTTAACTTCATTCAGGACAGGGAGGTTATCCTGGTGCCTGCGGAGTATATGGGCTTTATTCAGCAGGAGCTGAATGCGGCCTTGAAGGAATTTGTCCGTCGGGGAGGGGAGCTGATCCTATTCCGTATGGATTGTGAACGCGCGTCACTCACCCGCATTCGCGAGGAGCTTGAAGCTATGGGAGAACAGAGACGTCAGTGTCAGGACTCCAGCAAAGGGTGATACACCCGTTTGAAAGGAAGCAAGCATGAAACACAATGGAAAAAAACTGGTGATAGGGGTCATCGGAGCGGATGTCCACGCTGTGGGTATCCGCATTCTGGATTTCGCCTTCCGGGAAGCTGGCTTTGATGTCACGAATCTCGGCGTCATGGTTTCGCAGGAGGAATACATTGCAGCAGCGGTCGAAACGGCCGCCGATGCGATTGTCATTTCCTCACTCTATGGCCACGGAGAACTGGACTGCCGCGGTCTCCGGGAAAAATGCGATGAGGCCGGCCTGGGAGATATCCTGCTCTATTGTGGCGGGAACATTGTTGTAGGCAAACAGGATTTTAAGGATGTTGAAGCCCGCTTCCATGCCATGGGCTTTAACCGGGTTTTCCCGCCGAGCACTCCACCCGAAGAAACCATTCGCTGTCTTAAACTGGATCTCGGTGTTCAGGATGACGGCCCGGATGAGGGCAGCATGAGCGAAGAAGATCTTGAAGCCATGATGGAGGAAAAGCTCTGATGAAGGCTATTCTGCTCTGCGATTTTGGCAGCACCTTTACCAAAGTCACGGCAGTCGATCCGGAAAAGGAAGAGCTGATCGGTACCGCCTCAGCTTTCACGACGGTGGAAAGCGACATTAACGACGGCTTTAAGCTTGCTTTGGAACGGCTGAAAGCTCAGGTCAACGAGCTTGAGATTGCAGAGATTAAAGCCTGTTCCAGTGCAGCTGGAGGCCTGCGTATGGCGGTTTCCGGTCTGGTGCCCGAGCTTACAGCCGAAGCGGCGCGCACGGCGGCTCTGGGAGCAGGGGCTAAAGTCATTCGCGTTTTCGACCATGAGATGACCGACGAGGACAGGGAAGAGCTGGAAGCCCTGAAACCGGATATTTTTCTGCTGACCGGAGGGACAGACGGGGGTAACAGCGCCTGTATCCTTGAAAATGCCGAGGTCCTTGCTGAAAGCTCGATGACGGCTCCGATCCTTGTAGCCGGCAATCGTTCTGCCGGAAGGAAAATCAAGAAGATCCTGAGCGCTGCCGGAAAAGAATTTACTCTCTGCCCCAATGTCATGCCACGGCTGGACGAATTGAATATTAAACCCGTGCAGGATCTGATCCGGGAGATTTTTCTCCGGGAGATTGTCAAGGCCAAGGGTCTCAGTTCAGTTAGCAGCATGATTTCCGATATTGTGATGCCTACTCCGGCGGCTGTGCTGGCGGCAGTCAAGCTGCTGTCTCAGGGAACGGCCGGGGAGGCGGGCATTGGCGATCTCATTGCCGTCGATCCAGGAGGAGCGACCACGGACGTTTATTCCATTTCCGATGGAGCGCCGCGCGATATGACCACCGTCCTCAAAGGACTGCCGGAACCTCGTGAAAAGAGAACCGTAGAGGGGGATATCGGCATGCGCTACAGCCTCGGTGGTATTCTCGAAGCGGCGGGCTGTGACAAAGTGGCAGAGCGTGCCGGACTGTCCGAAGACGAAGTGCTCTCGCTGAGTGCGGAGCTCATGAAACATAAGGATAAATTGCCGGATAATGATAAGCTGCAGCGCCTTGATGATGCCCTCGCCTCCTGGGCGGTGGAGATTGCGGTGACCCGACACTGCGGCAGAGTTGAACAGGTCTATACCCCGGTTGGTCTGACTTATGCACAGTACGGCAAAGATCTGCGGGGTGTTGAACAGATGGTTGTTACCGGGGGAGCTCTCGTGCGCAGCCCGCATACGGCTGAGATCGTGCGCCACGCCCAGTGGACGCCCAGCCTGCCCACTTCGCTGAGACCGGAACGCTTCCATATTCTGGTGGATCGCCAATATATTTTATCGGCCATGGGAGTGCTGGCGCAGAGCCGGCCGGAACTGGCCCTGAAAATCATGAAAAAGGAGTTAAGTCATGAGTGAAGTTCGCAACAAACGCCTGAGTGATGACGAGTTCTACCGTCTCAGAAATGAAGTTCTGCAGCATTGGGAGACAGGAAAGGACGTCGCCCGGCTTGAGGACGGCGTAGACTATCAGAAAACGATCCCGGCGGAGAAAAACTTCAGCAGCAAGCTGCGCCTGGCCAAGGAGAGCGGACATACACTGATTCAGCCCCGTGCCGGCGTTGCGCTGATTGATAAGCACATAGAACTCCTGCGTTTCCTGCAGGATGAGGGTGAAGCTGATCTGCTGCCGACGACCATCGACAGCTATACCCGTCAGAAGCGCTTCCAGGAAGCCGAAGTGGGCATCCAGGAATCCATTAAAACCGGCAAGTCCATGCTGAACGGTTTTCCGGCGGTTAATCATGGGGTGACCGGTTGCCGCCAGGTGACCTCTTCCGTCGATGTGCCGATCCAGGTGCGCCACGGTACACCGGACGCCCGTTTGCTGACGGAAATCGCCTTTGCCGGCGGCTTTACCAGCTATGAGGGGGGCGGTATTTCCTACAATATTCCCTACGCTAAAAATGTATCACTGGAGAAAACCATTTATGACTGGCAGTATGTTGACCGCCTCACCGGCATTTATGGAGAAGCAGGGGCGATCATCAATCGTGAACCTTACGGACCGCTGACCGGGACGCTTGTCCCGCCCTTTGTCTCGCATGCCGTTGCCATCATCGAAGCGTTGCTTGCGGCTGAGCAGGGGGTTAAAAACATCACGGTAGGCTATGGTCAGTGTGGCAACCTGATTCAGGATGTGGCTGCCCTCAACACGCTGCAGACACTTACAGAGGAATACCTGCGGCGCTTCGGTTACAATGATGTCTATGTGACGACCGTTCTGCACCAGTGGATGGGTGGCTTCCCACAGGATGAAGCCAAGGCCTTCGCTGTCATTTCCTGGGGCTCGGTTGTGGCGGCGCTTTCGCACGCCACCAAGGTCATTGTCAAAACCCCGCACGAAGCTGTAGGTGTTCCGACCAAAGAGGCCAATGCTGAGGGACTGCGCTGCACGAAGCAGGTCATTAACATGGTGGGCGATCAGTTCCTCGATCCCCACAGCCTTATGGAAGAAAAGCGTATCATTGAAGAAGAGACGCGCTGTGTCCTGGACAAGTGTATCGAACTCGGGGATGGCGATATTGCCCAGGGCGCTATTCGCGGCATTCAGGCTGGTGTCATCGATATTCCCTTTGCGCCCAGCCGCTACAATGCCGGCAAAATGCTGCCCGCCCGCGATAATGACGGGGCGGTGCGCGTCTTTGCCATGGGTGCAGTGCCCTTTACTCAGGAACTGAAGGACTTCCACAGGAAAAAAATTGAAGAACGGGCCAGATTTGAAAAACGTAAGGCTTCCTTCCAGATGGTGATCGACGACGTTTATGCGATCAGTAAAGGCCGTCTGGTGGGTCGTCCCAAACATTAAAGAGATAAAAATATCAGTGGCGCGGAAGGCGCCAGGAAAGGAATCTTATGAAAATTCAGAAAATGATCTACTCTGCAGGCAAAACCGGCTTTTACTTTGATGACCAGAAGGCCATCAAACAGGGCGCAGGACACGATGGCTTTAATTATGTAGGAGAAGCCGTGACTCCCGGTTTTACATCGATCCGTCAGGCCGGTGAAAGCATCTCCGTGCAGATTCAACTCGAGGATGGAGAATGGGCTTTCGGCGATTGCGCCGCCGTCCAATACTCCGGAGCCGGCGGACGCGACCCGCTTTTCCTCGCCGCCGATTATATTCCCCTGATCGAATCTGAGGTGATACCTCATTTTATCGGCAAAGAGCTGCATTCTTTCAAAGAACTGGCCGCTGAGCTTGAAGCCATCCGCGTCAATGGCAAAGCCCTGCATACAGCCATCCGTTACGGTGTGTCTCAGGCGCTGCTTGATGCTGTTGCAAAAGCCCATAAAGAGCTGATTACGGAAACCGTGGCCCGTGAATACAACTGCAGCATTTCAAAGAAGCCCATTCCTATCTTTACCCAGTCCGGCGACAACCGTTATGAGAATACGGAAAAAATGATCATTAAAGAGGCTCAGGTACTGCCCCACGCTCTGATCAATAACGTCGAAGAAAAACTCGGGCACAAGGGTGAAATCCTTCTCGATTATGTCAAATGGCTCTCTCATCGCATCCGCGAGATGCGCCGTGACGAAAACTATCAGCCGGTGCTGCACATTGACTGCTACGGCACCATCGGCATGGTTTTCGGTGACGATAACTACACCGCCATGGCCGACTATATGGCCACCCTGGAAGAAGCGGCCAAACCCTTCCACCTGCGCATTGAAGGTCCCATGGATGCGGGCGGCAGGGAAGCTCAGATTCGCTGTCTGGCCGGACTGCGCAAAGAACTGGATGCGCGTCAGATTCACGTGGAAATCGTGGCCGATGAATGGTGCAATACCTGGGAAGATATTAAACTTTTCGCAGATGAAAAAGCTGGTCATATGATTCAGATCAAGACCCCGGATCTCGGCGGCGTCAACAATACCATCGAGGCCGTGCTCTACTGCAAAAAGGTCGGCATTGGCGCCTATCAGGGCGGAACCTGTAACGAAACCGACCGCTCGGCGCAGGTCTGCACGGACATTGCGCTGGCCACACAGCCCGATCAGATTCTCGCCAAACCGGGTATGGGGGTCGATGAAGGTTATATGATCGTAAACAACGAGATGCAGCGCGTGCTCGCCCGCCTCGCGGCCAAGTAAGCTGAAAGCAGCTTGTCAAAAGGAAAAGAGCAGAGCCTCCGTATAAACGGAAAAGGTTCATTCAGGCTGTCTGTTTCCGTCGAAGCAGGCAGCCTGATATCTATATCTGAGATATGAGCGCTATTTCCGCCAGGCTTATGGCTATGATGGCATGAGCAGCGGCCACAGAGGACTCGCTGCGGCAGAAGTCCTGCCGTGACAGGCCTGGCCGTCTGGACTGGCCCACTAAGGAGGAGAAAATGTCCTATTCCGCAAGAATGCAGAAAAACCAGCTCTACAGTGTGTTGCTGGCCCCGCGTGGGCGGATGCGTATTGCCGATACCGGGGCGCAGATCGCCCAGATGTACCTTTCCCCCTTCGATCAATTGATTGGTGTTGTGGGTGAAGCCGGATCCGGTAAAAGCATCCTCATCAAGGGCATGTTTCCCGGTCTGGAGCTGACCAATGATGATGAAGGGGTCAATATACGCCCCCTGCCGCTTCTGGATCTCGAGAGCAGCGGCTTCTTTGAGCCGCACACCTATCATCTGGATGTGCGTTTCGAAATGGGCTTTACCCAGCTCCACGTTTTGGCGACAGCCATTGAGGAAGCTCTGAAACGAGGGAAAAGAGTCATCGTCGAACATTTTGATCTGGTTTATCCTGTGCTCAAGCGCAATGCAGATCTTTTAATCGGCGTAGGTGAGGAAATTATCGTGACTCGCCCCAGCCTTTTCGGGCCGGAACCTAAAGATGTGACGGACATCGTCTTTTCTTCGCTTAAATTCAGGCGCATGGCCCATAGCGCAGAAGACCTGGTGGAATATTGTCTGGGTCGGCGCAATATTTTCCAGTATAGTCACGATGATGTACGCCACGGCTTTGTTCTGAGCTTTGCGGAAGAACCGGATTTTGATATTGCCGGACTGGAGGCCGAAGTCAAGTCGCTGATTGAGAAGGATATTCCCATCAACTACCTGGATGATACGCATATCCTTATCGGGGAAATACGCCATTATTGCACAGGTCCGCGTATGCATGTCAAAAGCACAGGTGAAATCCTGCATTTCCGTCTGCACCATAGCTTTTTGCGCGAGAACATCAGTGGCCGCTATCTTCTGGTCGGCATTATTGCGGTAGACACGCAGGACCTTGCCGATCTGAATACACTCCTGCTCTGATAACAGCGGTCGAAATTTATGCCGCATTTTCACTCCTCTTTTCTCCACCCCCGTTTTCAGCTGGATGCCTGTATTGAGGCAGCCTCGCTGGACGATGTCCTCAGAGAGCGCGAAACCCGGGTGGCTCAACGGGAAGCGCTGCGAAATCAGCTCAGGCAAAGCCTCAGCGAGCGAGAGACGGAGGCGGCTCAACGAGAAGCGTGGCGAGAGCAGCTGTGCAGGGGAGATTCTCTGAGCAGTGCCATTTCAGGTTCTTCCAATTCTGCCCGAGCAGCACACTATTCGCTGCTCAGTTTTTCACTTAATCTTGCCGGACCCCATAAAAGAGGTCCACTTGCCGATTTTTTCTTCGCTGCGGCTCTGACCTTGCTCGTAGATGAGCTGAGTCGCCGCTTCGGTAAGCTGAAAGAACCACTGATCCGAGCGGGAAGAGCGGGAGCCTGGGCGCTGCTGGAGGTCCCCACGGATGCGCAGAGCTGTAAAGCGTTCTGCCTGGAACTGGAAGATGGGCTGCCCGCAGGCCTCCTCTGGGACCTCGATGTTTATGTTCCTGAGACTGGCCAGAAGCTCAGCCGTTCAACGCTGGGATGGGCCGAGAGGCCCTGCCTGATCTGCGGCCGTAAAGTTAGCTTTTGTGCCCGTTCGCGTGCTCATAGCTGGCAGGAGCTGGAACGTGAAAGCCGCCGTCTGATGAAAGAGGCTTTGCTAAGTGAAGCGGCAGATGCGCTCTGGCTGGCTGCCGAAAAATCGCTGTTTTACGAAGCCCTCGCGACACCCAAAGCGGGCCTTGTGGATCGACTGGATCAGGGGGCGCATACCGATATGGATATCTACAGTTTTGTGGATTCCTCCCTCGCCCTCGGACCTTCTCTGAGGAAGTTTATAGAAGCCGGAATGGCCAGCTCCGTAAACAGGGATAATTCAGACAAGATAGGAACCTTCAAAACCCTTGCAGTACTGGGACAGCAAGCCGAACGGAGCATGTTCAGAGCCAGCGGCGAGGTCAATACGCAGCAGGGCTTGATCTTCAGCCTGGGCTTTTTGCTGTTTGCAGCTGGTCAGAGGCTCAGGGAGCGAGTGGAGGCTCTGGACAGAGCGTTTGAACAAAGAGAGTCAGAAGAGCTACATCAAGACGTGACACAAGCTCTTTTCCCGACGGCGACAGAGCTTGCCACCGGGGCCTCTGCATTGGCCACCGCCTTTCTCGACTGGCGGGGAGATAGTGAAGAAAGTCGAAAGAGGGGAGCGAGGGCAGCGGTGCTGAGCGGCTATCGTGAATCTTTATCCGCCCTCACGATACTTCGCCGTGAGCGCGCCGAAGGGGGCGATGAAGATGAGAGCTCCCTTGCCGCCCTGCTCTATTTGATGAGTCGCATTGAGGACAGCAATATTCTGCGTCGAGCTGCTTTACGTCAGCATGCACGTGCGCAGAACGAGCTTTGCCAAATGCAGAAGAGGGCCGCAGAAATTTTAAATTTGCCACGAAAAGAGCGATCCGAGGCCTGCTGCCTCTGGAATCAGGAACTTTGCCGTAAGGGTCTGTCTCCCGGAGGTGCGGCGGATCAGCTTGCCCTGACTCGCTTTTTTGATTTTCTGGAAGTGGAATAAACGCAGACGTCTGACGGTATCTCGTGCTAAAATAACGGAAAAGACAGGCGGGGGAAGAGATCTTGCAGTTTCCTTTGGAAGATCAGCCGAGGCGGGGTTCCAGCCTCAGGACTAAAAATGAGCGGCACAATATTCGTGCCGGTGATGCGGCGACCATCGGCCGGGCAACCCTGATATATATGGCGGGGATGATTCTCGGTAAATTAACGGGTTTTGTGAGAGAACTCCTGATTGTCCCCAAGTTTGGTTACGGTCTCTTCTCTGACGCTTACATCAATGCTTTTCAGATACCTGACTTTATCTACGAATTGCTCATCGGCGGCGTTGTGGCTGCCGTTCTGACGCCCACTCTGTCTTCGGGCATCGAGCGCAGACGTGAAGGAAAAGCCTGGCAAAGTGTCAATATCTTTATGAGCGCGGCCATTCTGGCCATGGCGGCCTGCCTTCTTCTGGCAGAGCTCCTTGCTCCTGCGCTCATGAGCCTGATTACCGGCAGTGCAGGGCCAGATGCCTCAGAAAATCTTAAAGCGATGACGGCCATGTCCATTCCGGTCACCCGCATTCTCTTTATTCAGAGTTTTTTCATGATGTTGATTGCCCTCGCCCACGGGGTACTTTCGGCTTACAAGCGCTTTACCCCCATGGCTCTTGGGCCTTCGCTCTATAACCTCTGTTATATGGCCGTTCTTCTGGCCTTTGGCGTGCCTTCGGAAAAAGGTTTGCGCTCAGTGGCCCTGGGCGTGGTGGGATCTGCTCTGATCTATTTTCTTTATCAGTTCCTGGCCTGCCGCCACGAGTGGCACTGGTTCAGCTGGAACACGGATTTTCAGGATCCCGGCTTCAGGCGTCTTCTTCAACTGGCAATTCCCACGCTGCTTTCAGGTTCGGTTCTGCATCTCAGCGCCATCATCATGAACCGTTTTGCCAATGGTCTGAATATACCCGGATCTGTGACCGGAATACGTCAATGCATCACGAGCTGGAGCCTCCCTTATGCTATTTTTGCTGTCTCCATCGGCAATGTCATGCTGCCTAATCTCGCCGGCTTTTATGCGCAGAAGGACGCGCGTAAAGTACGCAGCCTCTACAGTTCCAGTCTGCGCCGTGCGCTCTTTTATGTTCTGCCCTTTGCCCTGGGCTTTGGTCTCCTGAACTTCGAGACCATACAGGCGATCTTTCAGTGGAACACGGATACCTACAGCAATGCTCAGGTGGCGCTCACAGCCTCGGCCCTGCGCTGGTTCTGTGTGACCATGCTGGCGCAAACAGTGGTTTTTCTCACGAATCAGGCTTTTTACGCCCGCAAAATCACACGCCTTGCTCTCTTTACAGGGCTGCTTTCCCTGATCCTGATTCCCATTTTTTCCTGGATTTTTACCGGACCTATGGGCCTGGGGCTGGAAGGCATCGGCCTGGCCCATGCGTGTTACAGTGTGGTCACGGCGCTCATGCTTTACCAGCTCTACAAGCGGCATCGCTATGATTATCGCCCTGCACGCATTCTGCCCTTTATGCTGCGCCTGAGCTTTTGTGCCGGGGCAGCTGCCCTGGTTTTGCTGGGCTTGAAGCAGATTCCCCTTTATCCGGGCAGGAAGCTGCTGCAGCTGATCTGGTATGCCTGCAAAATGGGCCTGGGTGTGTTTACCTACTATGTGGCCGGACTCAGCCTGCAACTGCGTGAGGCCGTCAGGCTGCAAGTCCGTCTGCGCCGCTTTTTCCATCTGCCCCCGGTCGAAGAACTGGAACGCATCGTGCGCTGATCTGAAGACGCGCGTCTTACTTTGACGAAGGACGGCTTTCACCGCTGCGACGACCCTGTCCGCTGCGCCTTTTCCCCGACGGTCTCCGTTCAGAATTCCCCTGTGAACCAAAGCCTTTGTCACGGCGGCTGCCCCTGCGGCCTCTCTGGCCCTGTCGGGAGGAAGCCAGGGGGTCATAGCGCTCCTCGTGAGGCTTTTTCAGCCACTGGGATTGAGCGCGGATGCGTTCGACCAGCGCGGCTTCTGCCTCGGCACTCAGCCTTTCAGATGTTTTGGCCGGACGCTCCCAGACATAAAGTTCGGGGTGGATGTGCAGGCGGCGGCAGAAAAGGTCAAATTCCGCTTCACTTCCCGGAGCCACAAAGGTGAAGGCCAGACCTTCCCGGCCAGCCCGGCCGGTGCGGCCGATACGGTGAATATAATTCTCACTCTCCGGGGGAAGATCATAGTTAAAAACGACTTCAACGTCATCAATATCGAGGCCGCGGGCGGCAACATCCGTGCCCACGAGGATATCTATTTCACCCGAACGAAAGCTCTCCATGACGCGGTTGCGCTGAGCCTGAGCCATATCTCCCTGCAGGGCGCCCGCTTTCAAACCTTTACTCTCCAATTTACGCGCACAGATATCGGCGGATTGTTTCATGTTGACAAAGACAAGCGAACGCCGCAGGTCTTCTTTTCGGAGGATATCTTCAATTGCTTCGACGCGCTCGATGCCGTTGGCGATGACATAATATTCGTGTATTTTAGGTTTATCCTGATTTTCGGCCTCAACGACGACTTCTACGGGATCTTTCTGATAAATCCAGGAAATATCAAGAACCTCGCGCGATAGCGTCGCACTGAAGAGCCCGATCTGAATGTTTCCGGGGAGCAGTCCCATGATGTAGCGGACGTCGTCGATAAAGCCCATATCCAGCATGCGGTCGGCTTCATCCAGGATAAGCGTACGCAGCTTTGAAAAATCAATGTTGCGTCGCTTGTAGTGGTCGATCAGGCGTCCCGGAGTGGCAATGACGATCTGAGGATGGTCTCGCAGCGCGCGACTCTGAGCGGAGAGGCGCTGGCCTCCATAAAGCACCAGACTTCGAACCTCCGGACGCTCTACACAGAGGCTTTTGATATCTGCGTCAATCTGAATGGCCAGCTCACGGGTCGGCGAGAGAATCAGGGCCAGAGGGCCATCGCCCTGACCCACAGAGTGTTCAACAATGGGCAAACCGTAGGCAAAAGTCTTTCCGGTTCCTGTCGGAGCCTGGACGATCGTATCGCGCCAGGCCAGCATGGGGCCAAGGCTTTTTTCCTGGACGCTGGTACATTCCTCAATACCGAGTTCTTGGAGAGCGCGCAGGCTCTCAGGGGATAGGTCAAATTCATCAAAACGCTTCATTTTTTTCTAGTTTCTGTATTTTCTGTTTTTCTTTATTTTAACATGCAACGCCCGCAAGCAGAGCTTCGACCCAGCCAGATCCAATTAAAGTGTTGGCGATCACGGGCATTCTTGCTTTTTCAAGGGAGGGGCGAAATGCGCGCAGAAGGATTTTCAGGATTATTCCTGATATGAGCTGCCTTTCAGCAGGGCCGCAGCGCTCTTTCCGGCCAGGAATCCGCTGGCGAAAGCAGCCTGGAGATTAAAGCCGCCGCATTCGCCGTCAATATCGAGCAATTCGCCTGCGGCAAAAATGCGGGGATCTTTGCGCAGAGACATGGTACGGGGATTTAGCTCTTCCAGAAGGAGGCCACCGCGGCTCAGCATAGCGCTGCGGAGCGGGGGGCTGTTCCCCAGGTCCAGCTTTTTTACGAGCAGCGATGAGGCCAGGCGGGCGGCCTCTTCACGGCTGAAATTTGCGCCCTGTTTGTCGGGATCTATGCCGCAGTGCTGCAGAGCAGCTGCACGGAGTTTTCTGGGCAGCGCGGGCCAGGGAAGGTTCCGGCAGAGCGAACGACCATTGTCATGAGCAAGGTTGAGGAGATGGGGGATAAGGCTGCTTTCCGTTTCGTCGGGCAATAGCGATAGAAAAAAGGAGCCGCCCTCCTCACTCCGTTCCCGCGAGAGGTTGAGCACGGGAGTTCCGCTCAGGCCGCTGGCCGTCAGCAGTATGTCACCGCGAAAGCTTGCTGCAGTCCGCCTGCTTCGCGAAGATGCCGCTTTGAAGCGCAGTTCCGCGTCCTTAAAGACCAGACCCTGTAAGTCAGAGCCTGGGGCCTTTTTCAAAGGCAAGCCGGTCAGGGCGGGGGTAAACGGACGGAAGCTGCAGCCAAAAGAAGCAAGAAGCTCAAGGACAGAACCATCTGAACCTGTCTGAGGAAAGGAAGCTCCGCCTCCGCAAAGAATCAGAGCGCGGGCAAGGTAAGCCTGCTTCTCGCTTTGCAGCAGAATACCCTCCGGCAAGGGTTTGAGCGCCAGAGCTTTCTGGCGGCAGCGCAGCTGCACACCCAGTTCTCTGGCCCGCCGCAGAAGAAAGTTGCGCACGGCTTCGGCTCCACCATCACGCGGGTAGAGGCGAACGCCTTCCTCGCAAATTAATGGCAGGCCCTGGCGCTGGCAGCGCTCCCGGAGAACTTCAGGAGACAGAACTCTGAAGGCCGGGCGCAGGAAAGCTGCCTGGCCAAAATAGTGATCGTGGGTAAAATCATCGGCCGCTAAATTGCTGATATTGCAGCGACCTCCACCCGTCAGGCGGAGTTTCTGTCCTGCCTCGCCCTTGCTCTCCAGAAGAAGCGCCGGACAGCCTTCTTCCGCAGCCGCCAGAGCCGCAGCCAGGCCGGCCGGGCCGGCTCCTACAATGAGCAGTGCCAGTGATTCAGCTTTCATCTCTTTGAGCGCAGTCATCTTTGTCTGGCCGACATGTGTTCAGCGGACTTGTTGTGCCTGACTTATCCGGATAAACAGCTGTCTGAGATCCCTGCTGCAGGAGACAGGAGCTGCGGGCCTGCTGTAGAAGATCCGTGGGCTGGCAGCCCAATTCATGACAGAGTTTGCAAAAAAAATCCATGTGCTGAAAGACAGCACCATTTTCGACCTGGGATATCGCGTTCACTGAGCACAGCAGTTGCTCTGCCAGACAATTTTGAGTTTTACCGCTCCGTTTGCGCAGTCTGGATAGGTAAGAGCCGCAAAACTTTTGCATATCCGTCTCAATTCCATCATAATAGCTTCTGATAAAATCATAACGGGAGCGGGAAGCCTGTTTGGGACTCCATAACGTGGGTTCATTCATGCCTTAACCTGTCCTCTGAAATCATGACCTGCCGGACTCCGGACAAAGTTTTATGCGGGCGGAATCGAAGGCGGTCAGGCAGGGTCATTCCTGAACCATATTTTAACATAGTTGTAGTGGAGGAAGATTTCATGCAAATCTGTCATGGCATAAAATATTTTGATGCGCCTCCGATTTTCCACCTGAGCGATATCCTCAGGCAGGGGGCCCAAAAGTATGCGGACAGGACGGCTCTTGTTTTTCGCGAGCGGCCTTCCGATCAGCAGCTCCAGAAGATCAGCTACAAACAATTTGCTGAGGATGCGGCGGATCTGGAGCAGGGCCTGATCGCCGAAGGGGAACAGGGTGGACGTGTGGCCATTGTAGGGGATAACAGTTATCCCTGGATGCTCACTTATCTGGCAGTCGTGGAAGGCAATTCGGTGCTTGTCCCACTGGACAGACTGCTGCCCGGTGAAGAACTGGCCAGCCTCCTGCAGAGGGGAGAAGTCACCACTTTCGTCCTTGATGCCAGCATGGTCGAATCTCTGAGACCTTTTATTAAGGCATGTCCTGGAGTCCAGCGCTGGATTGTCATGCAGCAGCAGCGCCTGCATAAAAAGGAAGAGCTCGCGGCTTTTTCGGCTGAGGTTGAAGCCTGCGGGCAAACATGCCTTTTCTTTGAAGACGTTCTTGAGCTTGGACGTTCACGCAGGGCCGCGGGTCAGCTTGTCGAAATGCAGTCCCTGGATAAGGATGAACTGGCTGTCCTGCTTTTCACCTCTGGGACTACCGCCAGTTCCAAGGCGGTTATGCTGTCCAATGCCAATATCTGTGCCGATATCCGCGCTCTGCTGGAAACCGTGCGCTTCAAAGATCCCCTGCAGAGCCTGTCCTTTCTGCCCCTGCACCACACCTTTGAGAATACCTGCGGCTTTCTTTCCGTGCTCTCGCTCGGCGGCTGTATTCATCTCTACGACGGTCTGCGCTATATCAGCAAAAACTTAAAAGAGTACCAGGTTCATATGCTCATCAGCGTGCCCACCGTTTTTGAGCTGATGTACCGCAAAATTCTGCAGAATGCAGAAAAGACCGGCCAGTTGAAAAAACTCAAATTCGGCTTAAAGCTCTCGCGCGGCCTGATGGCCCTGGGCATTGATCTCCGCAGAAAAATCTTTAAAAGCATACTTGATGAAATGGGCGGAAATTTTTACATTGCCATTTCCGGGGCTGCGGCTCTGGATAAAAAGATTATTGATTTCTTTCACGATATCGGTGTAGACATTCTTCAGGGCTACGGCATGACCGAAACGGCCCCTGTGGTTGCCGGCTGCAATACGCAGATCAATGTACGCGGCAGCTGTGGCTTTCCGCTCTCTGGTGTAACCCTTGCTATCGACAATGAAAAAGATGGCGAACCAGGAGAAATCCTGGTAAAGGGCGATATGGTCATGCTCGGATATTATCAGAATGACGAGCTTAACGAAGAATGTTTCAGCAAAGACGGCTGGTTTCACAGCGGAGATATCGGCCGCATGGACCCTGAGACAGGAGCCCTTTATCTGACCGGACGCACCAAGTCGATGATCGTTCTGCCCTCCGGCAAGAAAGTATTTCCCGAGGAAATAGAGACTCTGCTCAATCAGCGCCCCTACGTCAAGGAATCGTTGCTTTTTGAACAGGCCGATGTCAACGGAGATCTTGTTCTCAGCGCCAAAATCGTGCTCGACAAAGAGGCCATGAGTCAGGACGGACAGCCGCTGGACAAAAGCAGCATCCAGCGTCTGCTGGAGAACACGGTTAAAAAGACCAACGAAGCGCTGCCCTCGTTCAAGGGCATTCGTTCTTATGCCTACAGCTTCACCGAAATGCTGAAGACGACGACCCTGAAGATTAAACGCGGGGCTGAAATACAGCAGCTCAGGGATTTACTGGAGAAGAAAAAAATCGGCTGGCGCGAGCTGATCGGCCGTAATCTGGATCAACTTGAAGACGAAAATGACGGTGAGGAAGAAGAAAAGGACGAAATAGAGGGCAAGGAGTAGAGGCGAGCCGAAGAGAAAAAGGGTAGCGGCAGAAAGCAAAAAATTCTTTCTCGTTAAAGGCTGATGCTCAAGATGCCTGACGCCCTGGACATCTTGTCTGTCAACCATCCAGCTTTTGCGCCTGCATCTCTTTGAGCCAGGCTTTTAAGCGCTCATTCAAGGCTTCGCGCTCAGGATTCTGATCGGCATTGAGATCTTCACCGAAGATGAGTTCCAGTCGGCGTTTCTGACCCTGCTCGTCCTTGAAGCTGGGGAACTTCTGACTGCGCGGCCATATCTCATAGGCGCCATTCAGATAGACCGGAATCAGGGGACGCCCTGTTTTGGCGGCCAGATAAGCTGCTCCGCTGTGGATATCGCCAAGTCGCCCATCATGACTGCGCGTGCCTTCCGGATGTATCAGCACATTGTTGCCCGCAAGCATGGCATTTTTAGCTATGATCAGTCCCCGCACAGGGTTACCTTTGCGCTCGACGAGAATGGCGCGGGCGGCCAATGTAGCGGCTTTACCAACTAAACCGTAGTCCGAAGGCATGTCGGCGCCGACCATGACACAGGTAAGGGGGAGCATTTTGCGGGGCAGGGCGTTAAGAATCCAGAGACCATCGACATAAGAAACATGGTTGGCAGCGAGCACGTAAGGAGCCTCAGAGGGCAGATGCTCAAGACCGCTGACCTCAACCAGCAGCTTTCTTCGGGCAATAAGGCGGCCCAGCCAGAGAATGAAACGACCGGTAAGGGAGCGTCTGGGCGGGACATAATGACCGCTCCGGCTCTTCTTTTGTGATTTACTTGCTGTTTCAAAGCTGGTCTTTGTTGCCATGCTCTCTTCCTGTTCCTGCTTCGCCCCGGAAAACCAGGACCTGTGCTTTTATTCTTCCCTGGCCTGCTGCAGAGCAATGGCGCGTGCTTTTCTGACACTCCGACTGCCCTCGGCTTTGTTGATACGCCGCTTAGTCCTGAAAAATGATTTTAGCATATTTGAACAGTCTTCCTCCAAAACTCCGCTGCAGATCTCGGGGTGATGGGGAAGGCCAAGTTCAAAAGTGGCCAGGCGAGAATGAATCGCTCCGCTTTTGGGATCGGCTGCGCCGTAGACGAGACGCGGAAGATGACTCTGTAAAATAGCTCCGGCGCACATCGGACAGGGCTCAAGAGTCACGTAGAGAGTGCAGCGATCCAGATAGCGACTATGCAGTTTGCCTGCGGCCTCGCGAATGCACAAAAGCTCCGCATGAGCCGAAGGATCCTGTGTACTTTCCACCTGGTTGCCACAGCAGGCGAGAATTTGCCCGTCAAGGCAAATGACCGCGCCGACAGGGACTTCTCCGGCAGCGCCGGCTTTTTCGGCTGCACTCAGAGCGAGCTGCATCATGTTTTCATCGCTGACGGTCACTTCTCCGGCAGCTTTGGCCTTTTCGGCTGCACTCAGGGCGAGACGCAGCATGTTTTCATCTTCTTTACGGCACATCTTTCACCATGAATACCTGACTTATGTGAGCTTCCCTGTGGCTTGCCGACGAGCTTTGTCGCTTGCAGGACGCTGACATTTTTATTATGATAATACAACGTGAAAGAGCTTGAGGAAAGCTCAAAGGGAGGTACTCGCCATGGCGCTTCAAGAAGGCCGCTGCACGAATTGCGGCTCCATTCTCATCCTGGATTCTGAGCAGGAAAAAGGACATTGCCTCTATTGTGACGCGGTTTTTGATAACGCCAAAGCGTTTGAACTTTATAAGGATGCTGGAGAATATACCTTTCCGAATCTTCCTCAGCCAAAATACGAGGGGCCCTGTCTTGACCCGGTGCCCAGCCGTTCCCATGTTCATCTCTCTGCTCCGCAAAAAACAGCCTCCAGTACAGCTTCAGCTGATCCAGCGCCCGTTTATGTCAGGCCGACAACGAAAGTCCCCAGCCTTGATCTCGGCCCGCGGAAGATCCTCTTGCTTACCCTGCTATTTGCGGGTGTCATTCTTCTGACGCTGGTTCTCTGCCTGCCCTTTACTCTGCACCGAGACCGCTATCGTCTGGCCATCGCTGAGGATTTTGCGGCAAGAGATGATATTAAACTGAAGCTGGGGGAAAACTTCAATATTCAGAATTTGAATAATAATGAGGTTTATCTTGCACTGCCGAAGGCGATTGAGCAAAAAGAGGCGGAGAAACTTTTTGAGGACTACTGCAGCTCCCGGGCCAAAACCATGGCGCTGTCAGAGGACGATGCAGGAAGAAAAGCAGTGAAACTGCACATTGCAACCCCCCAGGGTGGCTGGAACATTTCCGGGCAGGACGGAAGTGCTGAATTGAACCTTGAAGAATTGCCTTATCGTGAGGCAACGCCATCAGCAGCCCCGGCAGATGAAAAAAGCCCTGAAGGGAACAGCGACAGCTCTGAGACGAGCGCAGCCAGGGCTTCAGAATAAGCTCTCGATTTTTTCTTTCCTTTAAAAATCTGTGCACGAGATCCGCGAGATCCAGCTAAGATTCTGTGCCTGAAATCAAGCTTTCCCAACGCTGCTGTTTTTCTCTGCTTTTCTGTTTGTTTTCATATCGTTTACACTTTCTTAGCACCTTCGTCATTTTCAACCTTTATAATCATCTCGAAGAGCTGATGAAGGCAAGTCCTTCTTTCATACTTTCTCCTCCAAAAGAGCAGTTTCGGCAAGGCTGACCGAAACTGCTTTTCTTCTTTAACCTTACATTCACTTTGCTCTTCAGGGCTAAAGGACAGGTATCTATTGTTACTGTGTTTTCAAGCTTTGGCATCTATAATAAGCGCAGCAAAAGACTTGGACAAAAGTCCATACAGTCACGGACTTAGGAACCGCCTCTCTTATCTGAGACGCCAGGTCCGGCTGATGCATCACGTGGAGGGAAAAATGACGACTGAAATTACTGAAAAAAACTTTAGCGAATTCGTGGAAAAAAATGAGAAGCCCGTTCTGGTTGATTTCTGGGCAAGCTGGTGCGGTCCCTGCCGCATGGTTTCCCCGGTTGTGGATAAACTTTCTGAGACCTTTGAGGGACAGGTGGATGTTGGCAAAATCAATGTTGATGAACAGTCCGGTCTCGCGGAAAAGTTTCGTGTGATGAGCATTCCCACGCTCTACATTTTCAAAGGCGGAGAGGTCGTGAATAAACTGGTGGGAGCTCGTCCCTATGAGGAACTCGAAGCAGCTCTCAAGCAGGTGCTGGAAGCCTGAGTTTATTCTTTTCGGAGTCCTGCGATGACGTCCACAGAAACCATTTTTCCGGAAGATATTTTCCAGCTTGGAGAGCGTGCCCTGGGTCGTCAGGAACAACGCGCGCTTGATCATTACTGGGTCGAAAAAAGCGGCCTGCCCCTCCTGCTCCTCATGGAACAGGCAGCGGCAGCCGCTTTTCATTTTTTACGCTTGCAGGTTCTTCACCCTGAATCGAAGATTCTCCTGCTTGCAGGACCCGGCATGAACGGAGGAGACGCCTGGGCGCTTGCCCGGCAGCTTTTAAGTCTCAGCTCGCAAATCACCGTGATTGACTTCTGCCCGCAGAAGTCTCTGGGCGAAGAAGCTGAAACGATGCGGTCGGCGGCGGCCCGTATGGGCCTGCCCATTTTTCCCGCTGAAGAATCTGCTGACTTCTGGAACGAGCTGGAACGTCCTGATTTCATCATTGAAGGGATGCTTGGCACGGGTTTTACCCTCGAACGACCCTTAAATGCTGCGATGGCTCAGGCCTCCGTCCAGCTCAGAGCGTGGCAGAAGCAGGGGAGCCGCGTGATCTCCCTGGATCTCCCTGCCGGGGTGGAGGCAACGAGCGGTGGTGTGGATCCTGCCGTCGTCAAAGCCGATCTGACTCTCTCTTTTGTGCTGACGAAAACGGGCCTCTGCAATATGCCGGGAGCTGCCTTTGCCGGTCGCGTTGAAGTCCTGCCGATCGGCCTGCCTCTGACGGAAGAAGCGCTCGCTCTAAGTGAAAATCACCTGCGCCTCATCAATTTAGCTATGGCGAAAGCGCTCCTGCCTCAGGAAAACAATTTTGGCCATAAAGGAGAGCGGGGAAGGCTTGCCCTTTTCGCGGGTTGCCCTGAGATGCCCGGAGGCCTGCGCCTCTGTCTGGAAGCAGCCCTCGTGACGGGACCAGGCTATCTCTACCTGAGTACGGATAAAGAGCTTGAGCCTTCGATCATCTGCGATTTCCCGGAAACGATCACCGGAAAGGATGCGGCCGCTGCAGCCACAGTGATGGCTGCTGGCCCGGCCTGGGGACAGAGGCGATCCCGCATGACGAAGCTCCTTGAGCTTATCGAGGGGGACAAGCCTCTGGTGCTCGATGCCGACGCCATTAATGTGCTCGCCGCCTGCCCTGATGCTGCGGGCCTTCTGAGAAAGAGGGCTGAACGACTTGGAGAAGGCTCCGTCCTTCTGACACCACATCCTGGAGAAGCCGCTCGTCTCTGCCCGGATCTGCTTCCCCGGATGAAGCACGATCGCGTGGAAACAGCCCGGGAAATGGCCGCACGCTTCGCGGCCATCGTGCTGCTGAAAGGGGCCTGTACCGTGATAGCCCTGCCGGATGGACGGGCTTTTGTTCTGCCCATTGCCTCTGCGGCGCTCTCCCGAGCAGGAAGTGGTGACGTCTTAACAGGGCTTATCTCAGGTTTTGCCGCCCGTGGGATGAGCCTGGCCATGGCGGCTGTTCTGGGCGCTTATGTCCATGGTAAAGCTGCGGTTCAGGCTGCGGCCAAGAAGGGCAGTGCCAGTGTCCGTTCAGCGGATTTAGCCCTTTATGCAGCTCGGGTGATCCGGCAATTAGGAGCCTGAGCCCTCTTCACTTTGCAGCAGTCGCCGCCGAAAATGCTTTTTTTCTGTGCCACATTCATCAGAATCCTAAGCCCTGTTGACTTTGCAGCAGGGCTTAGAAATTTTGTGCCGTAAGGCGGTGACATCCGTTGAGGGTCACGTGGTTTTCAGCTGTGCAGCAGCGGGCTGACTTTTTTGTACATCAGACTGACCAGGACAGAAATGAGGCCGCCCTTAAAAAGGTTAAACGGGACAAAGACCCAGAGAATCAGGCTGCTCATATCGTGAACAAGGGTATTACCAGCTGCCTGGGAGAGGCCAATGATGGCCTCGAGGGGAAAGCCCATCACCTGAACGTAAAAGGGAATGTTGATCCATAAATTAAAGAGAGAACCCACAAGCGTCATGGCAACGGTTCCGGCGGCCATACTCAGCATGGCCGCTTTTTTTGTCTTATGTCGGCTGTAAATGAGACCGGCCGTGCCCACAAAGGCAGCGCCTATCAGAAAATTGGCCAGCTCGCCAATCATCATGGTATTGCTGAAAGGGAGATGCAGCAGGTTTTTCAGCAGGCAGACCATCACGCCGGCCAGAGGCCCCATGCTGAAGGCGGCGAGCAGCGAAGCGATTTCACTGAAGTCAAACTTGAGAAAATCCGGCATCAGCGGCAGAGGGAATTCCAGCATCATGAGGACATAGGCAATGGCTGAGAGCAAAGCCACTTTGGCGATCCATTTAACGTGCAGCTGATGACTCTGCATGACCGAACTGTCTTCAGCCGTAAAACCTTCCTGGCTCACGTTTTTACTCTCGCAAATGACTTGCTCGTTACTTTTGTTCAACATGGAAACAGATCTCCTTTCTCTGGGCATAAAAAAAGCCCCGAACGGGGCACGACACAGCTTAGCTGTTTTGTTTTCTTTCATCCGGACTGTACCGTCGGTGAGGGAATTGCACCCTCTCGGCCTCCTTGCGGAGGTTCGCGGACTTAGCCCTGAGGCTTCACCGCCGGTAGGGAATTTCACCCTGCCCCGAAAACAGTCCTATTCTAAAACTTTTTTCTGTCCTGTGCAAATCCGGCCTCAGGACTGAAGTCGAAAGCTTTTCAGTTTGAACAAGTACGGCCTCAGGACTGAATGAAAACTCTGACCTGCCTCAGGACTCAACAAGTCCACTGACCGAACAGAGAGGGCTCACCATAATAACGCCCTGTCCCGGCTCATCAATCTTCAGTTCCTCATGAAGATTGTGCACGATGGCCTCCACACGTTCTTCGGGGACAATAATGAGAACAAAGAGCATGCGTTCGTCTACAGGGACGGAGAGAATTTTGCCCGCCTGATGTCGCCCGGCTCCACGTGCCGGAATAATGCTGGCGCCGTTAGCGCCTGCAGCATGAGCGATGGCCAGAGCCCTGTCGAGGTCGTGGGGTTGAATAATAAGATGAATGGCCTGATACATTGTCGTCCTCCTTTTTTAAAAGCAGCTGCTCGGAAGCTTTTCAGTCCTCCTGTCCGTAAAGGCCGATGACTTTGTTGAGAGGGTAAGAAAAAGTGATGCCACTGTTGGCTTCTGACATGCTGAAATGGTTGGAAAGGGCCTTTTGTACGGTTTCCAGCTGCTCTTTTCTGAGGATCATCAGAAGAAAATCCTTCTGATCTTCGATTTCAAAAGCAAAATCCTGACTGATTCGCTGCGCACTGCCCCGGGCTTCAATCACGGTAGCTCCCCTGGCGCCGACCTCCCGGGCGACGTCAACCGCTTCTTCGCCCAGCCCCCGCTCAAGGATCGTGCAAAGAGCGACATAGTGGATCTTGTCGTCAGGGATACTGAGCTTTGCCGAGCGCTCCTTTTGCTGGTGCAGCCCCAGTGCCTCACTGAGCGGGATGGTAAAACCGATGCCGCTGTTCGCTTTTTCCAGATGAAAGACCTGTTTCACCGACCGAATCATCTCTGTGCTGCGTGCCTCAGGACAAATCAGCAGGAGCACATCCTTCCGCACTTCGTCCAGTGCGAGAAATCTCAGGACTTTATTTGGCCTTGTGCCATAAGCCGGCATGAGTGTTGCACCGGTGTCAAAATGCTCGCGCAAATGCTGTAAAATGGCCTCTCCACGGCCATGATTCACAATAAAGACCAACAGTTCCAGCGCTTCATCGGGAGCCCATTCATTAAGAGGGGAAGTGTGTTGTTCTGCATTCATGAGGGATTTCCTTTCTCTTCTTCCTGCTGGGGTACGGTTTCATACTGAGTCGTGGTCTTGCCAGGCTGCTTCACAGCGGTTTGATCGGGAGTTTCAATTTCACCCGGCGTCGTTGTCTGAGACTCGCTGAGCGTGGAACGATCCTTTTTCTCGTTAGCCGCTTCGAGCGCCTGATGCTCAGCTGCTGCCATCCGTCTCGACCTGGCTGAGCGCTGCTGATAGATGAGACCGAGAATTTGCAATGAAAGCAGTGGCGTCATGGCGACGAGGGCGATGACGCCAAAACCATCGAGAATCACATTGGCTCCAGGGCTTACGGAAGCGGCACCCTGGGTAAAGGCAAGGACGAAAGTTGCAGTCATGGGTCCGGAGACTACACCGCCGGAGTCAAAGGCGATGCCGACAAAAAGCTCGTCGGAGAACCAGCTCATGATGAGTGCTGCCACATAGGCGGGAAGCAGCAGGTGCCAGAGCTGCAGGCCTGGCAGAATCAGGCGCAGCATGGCCAGGGAAACGCCGATAGCCACGCCTCCGCTCAGAAAGATAAGAACGAGTTTTCGGGGAATAAAGCCGCCGGTTTCCTTTTCGATCTGCTGAGTGAGTACATGGACCGCCGGTTCAGCCAGAACTACGGTCATGCCCAGAAAGAAGCCGATGAGCACAAGCAGGTAAGGTTTGTCCAGACTGGCCATGGTCTGTCCTACCCGCTGCCCGGCCTCCATGAAGCTCCCGTTGACCGCCACTGTGAAAATGCTGAGGCCGAGGATGCAATAGATCAGGCCTTTATAAACCCTCCGCAACTGGCGGCGTTTCATGTCACGTGTGAGTTTATTGATGAAGAGGAAGATCAGGGTAAGAGGCAAGATGGCCAGTAGAGCATCCTTGACATGGGGACGGATGATTTGTACAAAAGGATCGAAGAATCTCTCGCCAGCTTGACTGAGTTCGATGGACCCTCCCTGGAGAGCGCCGCCGCCTCGAATTAAGCCGAGGAGCAGGACAGCCAGAATGGCCCCGCTGGAAGCAAGTCCCACCATGCCGAAACTTTCTCCGACACCCGCCTCGGACGAGCGGTGCGAGAGCACGGCCAGACCGGCTGAAAGGGCGAGCAGAAAGGGCGTTGTAATGGCGCCTGTCGTTGCCCCGGAGGCATCGAAAGCGATGGCCAGATATTCGCCCGGACCGAGCAGGGCAAGAATCAAAATAAGGCCGTAAATCACAGCAAAGAGATATTTCAGCGGCAAGCTGCGCAGCAGGCGCACAAAGCCGACCATGACGATGAGGCCAACCCCGAGCGAAACGGTGATGATGAGTTGCAGATAGGGGAGCTGGCCACCGCTGACCGCGTCAATACTCTGAGCGAGGATCAGCAAATCCGGCTCGGCCGCGTTGATGAGAAAGCCGAGAATAAAAGCGGCGAACAGAATAATCGGTATATTGCGGCTTTTGACCAGACCGCGGCCCATGGAATTGCCCATGGGGGTGATGCTCAGATCGATGCCCAGGAGAAAAAGCGCAAGGCCGCCGATAATCAGCAGGCTGGCGAAGATAAAACGCCCCGTCTCCAGGCCGCTCATCGGTCGAAAGAGCAGCTGCAGGATAAGCACGAAGCCTGCAACCGGAAACACCGAGGCCACGACTTCTCTGATTTTCTCCCTGAATATGTTCACGCGACTCTCCTCATAGTAAAATACATTTCTGAACTTTAATATTTTAGCAGGATATCAGCCTTGCTGCATAAGGAGCGAAGCTTCTCGAAAAAGAAGGGAGCATCATGGAACCTGGCACATCGCAAGCCGAGAAGGGCTATATTCCACCGGAACAAAGCTGGAAAGATCGCATCCTCTGGTATTTCAAAGGGCTGCTCATCGGTATCGGCGCCATTCTTCCGGGTCTTTCCGGGGGCGTCCTGGCCGTTATCTTCAAGCTCTATGATCCCATCATGCGCTTTCTGGCCCGGCCTTTTTTTCACTTCGGCCGAAATCTGCTCTATTTTCTTCCGGCCATTCTGGGCGGAGGCACGGGCATTCTGCTCTTCGCCTTTGTCGTATCAGCGGCCCTCGGCTCTTACGAAGCTTTCTTTACCTGCCTCTTTATCGGGCTGGTCGTCGGAACCCTGCCTTCGCTCTTCAAAGAAGCCGGCAAAGAGGGAAGAAGAAAAAGCGACCTTCCTCTCATGCTCTGCTCTACCGCGCTGATCATCGCCCTCATGCTGCTGGGCGGCCAGAAATTCACGCAGATCAATCCCAGTTTCCCTGTCTGGCTTATGGCCGGAGCGATCATCGGCATGGGCTTTATCGTGCCGGGACTCTCGCCCTCTAACTTTCTCATCTACTTTGGCCTCTATAAACCCATGAGTGATGCCATAAAAAATCTCAACATCCCGGCGGTGCTGCCGCTTGTTTTGGGTGCGGCGGCCAGCATCCTGCTCCTTGCCAAAGCTATCAACCGACTGCTCAATCGCCATTACAGCAGCCTTTATGCCCTTATTCTTGGGCTTGTCATCGGCTCCTCCATCGGTATTTTCCCCGCCGTCGTTTTTCCCGGACTCCAGCCCACCAAGCTCGAAGCCATGGGTCTCAGTCCTCTTGCAGCCGTCCTCCTCTGCCTGCTCTTCTTTGGCCTCGGCCTCCTCGCAGCAAGGCTCTTCAGCTTGCTTGAAGCACATGGTCGCTGACACGAAGGTTAAAATTCAATAATTCGATATAAAATTTAATATTGAATTTGTGTGACAAATGTTTTGCCGATGCCACACCTGTTCGTTCAGTCTCTCAGGTGCTAGAATAATCCCGGTTATACCCGGCCAGAGCTGGGTCATGAAAGGACAAGTGTATGAAGTTACAACAAAGGAAAAAACATCGCTTCTTTGCCATCTGCCTCGTCGCAGTATTCGCATTGACAACGCTTTCACTGCCGGTTTGTGCAAGCGAAGATACCTCTACCCCCCCCCCAGCCTCTTTTCAAATCGGAGAATATAATTACTCCAGTGCCGGGAGATCTCCTTATTGGTGAAGATTCGGGCACAGCTCCTCATATTGTGGAGCCTGGTGTACCCTTTACTTTAACAGGGATAATAGGCGTACAACCTGTTAAGAATCAGATTAATGGACTAAAAGATTGGTTTGTGCAAGCTGCTAAAGAAGAGGGTTATGCAGATGGTGAAAAATATTTAAGTCTGATTGAAATATCAGATTTGGAGTGCACTTTTGAGACCTTTCTGTATCTCCCGGATGGTCTGGAATTTAAAACCGATTCTTACGACAATGCAAAATTTTATGATAACTCTCTTTTTTATGCCGCTGCCACGAATTATGATAAAGATCCCAAAAAAGACCTTCACGTTGAAATGAAATTAAATAATGAATCTCAATATGATAATTTTAAGACCTTATGGGAGAATGTTAATGCTTGCCCAACTTTGAGATTAGATGCTGGAAATATTGTGGCTGATGCCAAATTTGCAGGTAAAGAATTACAAGCAACTGGTATAGTTAAAGGGCATTTCAAAGCAACAGCTACTTTTATGGGCATGTCAATGGATTTTGAATTTAGTTGGGAATCAGAGCAAGATCCTAAAGGCAAGGATTATAATCTCCCAGCTGATGATAATAAGACTATTTCTTACACCGTCACTGTGAAACCTGCGCCTACACCAGAAGAAGAACAGGATATTCTCATTCCCTGCCCTTATCCCTGCCAGGTGCCGCCGATGTGGAATCCGCCGCAGGTGATTCAGCAAGTGCAGCCGATGCCGCAGGCTCCGGTGCAAAATGTCGATGCTGCTCAGGCTCCGATTCAGCTGCCTAAGACAGGTGAGAAGAGTACTCAGCCTCTGAGCCTTTTCTTCCTTCTCAGCGCTTCCGCCTTGTTCCTGCTCCGCAGAAAAATGAGATAAGTCCTGCACTCTTTTACGGTTGCTGATTGACTTGAAGCCTTTATGGGTGGGATGCAGTTCGTTTGCACTGCATCTCACCCATTTTTTAAGTGGTTAATCTTGACTAACAGCGTGGGGCAATGTTTGAATAAACAGGCATGACGCACAAAGCTGTCTGCAAGCGGTCAGAGCCGCTTTCAAGAATACTTTCGGCGCAAAGCCGACATGATTAAAATCAGGAGGATATCAAGATGGCACATACCATTTCCAGCGAATGCATTTCCTGCGGCACCTGCGAAGGTGAATGCCCGGTCGGCGCGATTTCTCAGGGTGATTCCCAGTACGAGATCGATGCGGATACCTGCATTGATTGCGGAGCCTGCGAGGCTGTTTGCCCCACCGGCGCTATTTCTCAGGAATAAACCAATTTCGGGCAAACAAGTTTGACTCATGGCAAGCCAGCTGTTTTGCCTACCAGTACTAATTCTCAGGAATAAGCTGTATTTTACAAATTAGCCTGAGTTATCGGGCAAAGCAAAAGCCGCCACTTGGCGGCTTTTGCTTTATTTTACTTTATGAAGATATTTATGCTATGTAAGAAGGATCCAGCATATTTGACGCTCCCCCAACACATGGGTGGTCTAAGCAAAACCGGTAATTCTTACACGCTGGTTGAAAGTCCAACTTTTGCGGGTCACCTGATTTTCGTGCACCACAGCAACTGATGAGTGGCTTAGCGAAACCGGCAAATACTTGTTCGCCGGTTTCAAGTCTAACCTTCGTGGGTCACCATATTTTGTTGCAACATAGCAACTTGTGGATGGTTTTGCTTTGGTTTTTCTGATTTTATTGCAACTTAGCAAGTAGTGGATGGACGCAAATGCAAGTCTGCAAGTTGTGGATGGTTTGGCCGTGCAAGTTCTCAAGTTATGGATGGCTTTGAACTTAGTTTGCTTTGACTAACCACCCACAACTTGAAATTTTGTACGAAATTCAGAAAAACCGAAATGAGAGCAGGGGGCTTAGCTGCCAGTGAGCCCGGCTAAAGGCAGATAGCTGGGCATACTCCGCCGAAGGGCTTAGCTGCCCGTGAGCCCCAGCCCATGTGCTGTTGAATGCGATTGTATGCAAATCGATTTACAAATTACAGGCCTCTGCGTTATGATTAAAAGAAAAAAGGGGGGGAATTTTATGGCAAATACGGCTACAGTCTACGCTCGCATTGACCCGGAGCTTAAAGAGGACGTAGAAAACATCCTTTCACAACTAGGTGTTACTCCATCTTCGCTTGTGCAAATGCTGTACAAGCAAATCAGGCTGACGAAAAGTATTCCCTTCGGGATCAAACTTCCCGCAGGCAAAGTCCTTTCCCTTGACGAACTCAGCACGGAAGAGCTGAATGTCGAACTGCAAAAGGGATATGATTCCATGCAGGCCGGAAAAGTTCATTCTGTCCGCGAGGTCGATGAAATGATGAAAAGAGACTACGGAATCTGATGGAAAAATATCAGGTCAGTTATTCAGAAGACGCAGTTCAGGATTTGAGAGATATCTATGAATATATTGCTTTTGAGCTAAAAGAGTTTGGTATAGCGATTGCTCAGACCAGGAGGATTCGCGACAGTATTCGCCGCCTTGATATTTTTCCAGCTCGAAACAAAGCAGTAGAATGGGAACCCTGGCACAGCATCGGAATGCATCAAATGTCGGTGGATCATTTTATTGTTTTTTATACAGTTTCGGATAAAGATTTCTCAGTAAATGTGCTTCGAATCTTTTATGGTAGAAGGGATATTCAAGGTCACATTCAAAAAGATCACGAGCCATTACCATAGGCACCTTATCGTTTACGGTTAGTGTCCAACTCAGCGGCGCTTCCCGGGATTTTGCAGCAAAGATTTAAATAGTCTTTGCATTTTATTTCGGCATGCCTTGTTACCGAAAAAAGCTGCTGGCCTTTTTTCCGGAAACACGGCTGCTGTTTTTTAGCGGAAACGCTGCTGCCATTTTTTACCGGAAACGTTTGTAGCGCCCGAAATTTTCTGCTAAAATGTGGCGAGTTGATCATTATTATTGCTTGATCAGGAGGTATTTGGCATGGATTTTACATTAAGCAAAGAGCACAGCATGATGCGTGACCTCTTTCGCGACTTCGCTGAACGCGAAGTAGAACCCCTTGCGCAGGATGTCGATGAAACGCATCGCTTTCCCCGCGAGACCGTCGAGAAGCTGAAGAAGAATGGTTTTCTCGGCATTCCTTTCGATAAAAAGTGGGGCGGCCAGGGCTGCGATACACTTTCCTACGTTCTCTGCGTGGAAGAACTTTCCCGCGTCTGCGCGACGACGGGCGTCATTGTTTCCGCGCACACTTCGCTTTGTGCGGACTGCATCAATCATTTTGGCTCAGATGCGCAGAAGGAAAAATACCTCATCCCTCTGGCCAAGGGCGAAAAGCTCGGTGCCTTTGCGCTGACAGAACCGGAAGCAGGCACCGATGCGGCAGGAACGCAGACAAGAGCGGAACTCCAGGGTGATTTCTACCTCCTGAATGGCAGTAAAATCTTTATCACTAACGCCGGCGAAGCCGATGTCTACGTCGTTTTTGCCATGACCGACAAGAGCCAGGGCACGCACGGCATTTCGGCTTTCATCGTCGAAAAAGGGACACCGGGCTTTGATTTTGGCCTTCCTGAAAAGAAGATGGGTATCCACGGTTCATCGACTCGTGAACTCATTTTCATCGACTGCAAAATTCCCAAAGAAAATCTCCTCGGCAAAGAGGGCAAGGGCTTCGGTATTGCCATGACGACGCTGGATGGCGGACGTATTGGTATCGCGGCTCAGGCTCTGGGCATTGCTCAGGGGGCTCTCGACAAGACTGTCGCCTATGTCAAGGAAAGAAAACAGTTTGGCCGTCCCATCGCGAAATTCCAGAACACCCAGTTTACCCTGGCGCAGATGAAGACCGAAGTAGAAGCAGCGCGCTATCTGGTGTATCGTGCGGCTCTCGCCAAGGATGCGGCCAATAAGGCCAGAAAACCTCAGCGCTTCAGTGTTGAGGCGGCTATGGCTAAACTCAAGGCTTCGCGCGTGGCCGAATATGTTGCGGATCGCGCCGTCCAGCTGCACGGTGGCTACGGCTATATGCAGGATTACGATGTTGAGCGCATGATGCGTGATGCCAAGATTACCGAAATCTACGAAGGAACATCGGAAGTCATGGAGATGGTTATCTCCGGCGACATGCTGAAATAGGAGGCGCGAAATCATGAATATTATTGTTTGTGTCAAACAAGTTCCCGATACCAATGAAGTTCGCCTGGATCCCGTCAAGGGCACCCTTATCCGTGATGGGGTTCCGAGCATTATGAACCCGGACGATAAGGCGGGTCTCGAAGCGGCTCTGCGCATCAAGGATGAGAATCCTGATACCAAAGTCACCGTGCTCTCCATGGGACCTCCGCAGGCCGACGATGTGCTTCGCGAAGCCATGGCCATGGGTGCAGATGAAGCGATTCTTGTGACCGACAGAGCTTTTGGCGGCGCGGATACCTGGGCCACCTCTTCGACCATTGCCGGCGCGATCAAACGCCTTGACTACGATCTGATTTTCACCGGCCGTCAGGCCATCGATGGAGATACGGCTCAGGTCGGTCCGGAGATGAGTGAACATCTCGGCATTCCCTGTGTGTCCTATGCAGCTGACATCAAGGTCGAAGGCAACGAAGTGGTGGTGAAGCGGCAGTTTGAAGATCGCGACCACATCATTCGCGTGGAAATGCCCTGCCTGATCACGGCTCTCTCTGAACTCAATACTCCCCGTTACATGACGCCCGGCGGCATTTTCGATGCTTACCACGAACGTGAAGTCCGCGTCTTTAACCGAGCCGACGTCGATGTCGCCGACGAAAACATCGGTCTGGCCGGATCACCTACCCACGTAGTGAAATCTTTCCCGAAGAGCGTCAAAGCTCCTGGCATGAAGATTGAAACCGGCGTCGAAGAGTCTGTCCAGTTCATCATGGACAAACTCGAAGAAAAATATCTGCTCTAAGTGGAGGTCAAGCGATGAATATTCAAGATTACAAAGGCGTCTTTACCTTCGCCCAGCAGGTAGACGGTCAGCTTTCCAATGTTTCGCTGGAGCTTCTGGGCAAAGCCCGGGAACTTGCAGATGCTTTGGGGACCTACACAGCTGCGATGCTGCTCGGTCACAATGTCAAAAACCTGGCTCAGGAACTCATTGCCTTCGGGGCCGATAAAGTTTACCTCGTCGACAATCGCGAACTCGAGATCTATCGCACCGAGCCTTATACCCAGGCGATAACCACCATTATCAACGAGATTAAACCGGAAATTGTGCTCTACGGCGCTACCGCCATCGGCCGCGACCTCGCTCCGCGTATCGCCGGTCGTGTCCACACCGGTCTGACCGCAGACTGCACGAAGCTGGAAGTGGCCCCGGATGAACAGGGCGTTGTCTGCTTCCAGATGACCCGTCCCGCTTTCGGCGGCAACCTCATGGCGACGATCGCTTGCCCCGATTTCCGCCCGCAGATGGCCACCGTCCGCCCTGGCGTCATGGTCAAGGCTCTGCGCGACGACAAGCGTCAGGGAGAAGTGATTCCCTTTGACGGCAAGCTGCAGAAAAACAACTGCTACGTCACCGTCGAAGAAGTCGTCAAGCACATCCAGCAGAAGATGGATATTCAGGATGCAAAGATTCTTGTTTCCGGTGGCCGTGGCGTCGGCGGACCCCAGAACTTTGGAATTCTGCAGGATCTTGCCGATGCCCTCGGCGGAACTGTTTCTGCCTCCCGCGCCGCCGTCGACGCTGGTTGGCAGCCCAAAGACCGTCAGGTCGGACAGACCGGCAAAACCGTGCGTCCGTCCCTCTACATTGCCTGCGGCATTTCTGGCGCTATCCAGCATCTGGCCGGCATGGAAGAATCCGACTACATCATTGCCATCAACAAAGACAGCACCGCCCCGATTTTCAACGTGGCTGACGTCGGCATCGTTGGCGACCTCTTCAAGATCGTGCCCAAGCTCACCGAAGAAGTGAAAAAAGCCCGCGCTAAATAAAACGGAGCTTTTGCTGAGTAGCGTGCTGAGCGAGTGTTCAGAGTTTCAGGCTTAAGGCCATCCAGAGCTTTACTCCGGATGGCCTTTTTTATGCTTCCATATACTCCTCCTGTGAACGGATTTGGCGAAAACAACGGATTGGAATCAGTGAAAATCACGGGATGAAATTAGCGAAAACAACGGATTGGAATTGGGAAAAGAGGGCGGGACTTTAGCTCAACCCAGTGCAACATCAAGGATCATCATCAGGATAAAGCCAAAGCCGAAGCCGATCGTTCCATGGTTACTGTGGGGATTCAATGAAGCTTCGGGAATTAACTCTTCCACGACGACATAGAGCATGGCCCCTGCCGCAAAAGAAAGAAGATAGGGCAGAAGAGAAGAAATAAACTGGGTCAGAAAAATAGTCAGGATAGCAGCCAGAGGTTCGACAGCACCGGAGAGTGTTCCCAACACAAAGGATTTCATCTTGCTTTTCCCTTCACTGGCCATGGGCATAGAAATGACGGCGCCTTCAGGGAAATTTTGTATGGCTATACCGAGTGCCAGGGCGAAAGCGCCGGACATGCTGACACCGCTATGTCCCTGCAAAGCGCTGGCAAAGACGACACCGGTTGCCATGCCTTCCGGAATATTGTGCAGGGTGACAGCGAGGGAGAGCATCAGCACTTTGCTGAGCTTAGGCTGGCCGGCAAGTGTGCCCTCTGCCTGCTCGGCATCAACGTGTAAATGGGGAATGATATGATCCAAAAGCAGCAGGAAAGCCATGCCTGAGGCAAGTCCCAAGGCTGCAGGCAAAAAAGCCAGATGGCCCAGAGAAACAGAATTGTCGATAGCAGGAATTAAAAGGGACCAGACTGAGGCGGCAACCATAACGCCGGAGGCAAAGCCAAGCAAAAACTTTTCTACATTTTTCTTCATCTCATTGCGCATGAGGAAAACGCAGGCAGCGCCGGCACTGGTGCCAATAAAAGGGATCAAAAGACCGATCAGGGTTTGCAGGGCAGGATTCATATTGTATAAAGTTTCCTCACATTTTCTCGGATTATTTTGGAGCTTTTCGTATTTTCTTGTATTGTGCTTATTTCAAAAGTAATTTTTTGACTCTCTTAGCGACCACCTAAAATCACTTTCGGCTCAATCGACTCTCTTAGCGACCACCTTAAATCACTTTCGGCTCACTCGACACTCTTGCTGACCACCTTCATTCTTTCAGTGATCCTATTTTCCATTTTATTATAAAAAATTTTGCCATGAAGATAGCTGCGTTACCGTTTGTCAGGTAAATGGTTTTTGATTAAACTAAGCAGGAATTTTGAGAACAGAAATTTTCCAAGCTTGAAGGATAAGAGCAGGAAGATTGAGAATATTTAAGTTTATAAGCTAGAAGTTTGAGACTTTTACCGGAAAGAGAAAGCAGCATGAAAATTGCACTGGTGACAGGCGCCTCATCGGGGCTGGGAAAAGAGTTTGTTTGCCAATTGGATAAACGGTCAGCAGAGGATTTTGAGGTTTTCTGGCTGCTGGCGCGCAGGGAAGAGCGCCTGCAGGAGCTTGCCTCAACGCTGACACATCCGTCTGAAATCTGGCCGCTGGATCTACGCTCGGCGGAGGATCTGGCCAGGTTGGAAGCGGCCCTGCAAAAGGAGAAGCCTCAGATCAGGATTCTGGTCAATGCGGCGGGTCTTGGGAAAGCCGGGCCTTTTGCTGCAGAAGAAGGAGAGCTGAAGGAAATCAGCGCAGAAATAGATGTCAACGTCAAGGCTTTAACCCTGCTGACAGCGCTGGCCTCGCCATATCTCGAAAAAGGCAGTAAAGTCTTTGAGATTGCTTCAGTTGCGGCATTCTTGCCTCAGCCTGGTTTTGCAGTCTATGCCGCCTGCAAAGCTTATGTGCTTAGTTTATCCAGCGCTCTGGCAGCAGCCTGGAAGCCCCAGGGAATAACAGTGACGGCTGTTTGCCCCAACCCCATGGAGACGGAATTTTTTCTTCGTACCGGTGCTGATCCAGCCGATCTTGGCCTTAAAAAATTTGGCGTCGAAAAGGTCGATGCTGTTGTGCGCCACGCACTTCGACGTGCGCAGCGCGGTAAGGATATTTCGCTGAGCTCTGTGATCCCCCGCCTCATCCATCTGAGTTCGAAAATCCTGCCTACACGCTGGATTCTGGCGGTTGAAAAGCTTCTTGGTCTGTACTGATTCGGTCATTACAAGCCTGTCGTTTTAAGCCGGGAGACATGAGTCGAGAGATTTGAGCTGAGCTTTGCGAGCCTGGAGTTACAAGTCTGTAGATACGAGCAGAGAGAATTGAGCTGGGAGTCCCGGACCTGGAGTTACGAATTTAAGGTGAATTTCATTCAGAGATTCCCTTGCCTGGCAAAATTGCAGGTGATGGAATGTGTGAAATGGCCGCTTTGCTTTTCGTTAGTCTTTTCCTAAAAAATCAGCCAGCTTCCAGGAAGTGAAGTCCGGGATAAAACTTTCGGAGGCCGCCTTGCCCTCCTGCACGTAGGCATTAATGATTTCTTCATCAACACAGAAATCGACCCAGCGCTCGTACTCCGCAGGGTCAACTTTTTTCTGCAGCTCCGGAAAGGCGCGGAGGGCATTTTTGTGAAGCGGCGTGTACTGGCTCATCAGGCTCAGCATAATGGCATTGCCATACCGCTTGTGTAAATCGTGGCTGATGGCCATGGCGGCCTCGGTCTGTCCGGGTAAAAGCAGTTGGCGTACAATCATGCCCTTTTGCATCATGCCGCGCTGATCAAGAAGAAAAGGACCGACCTGGCGGAACATTTCTGCCAGAGCGGCCTGAGTGGTTTCCACATAATGAGGGGCACGGGAATAGCGTAAGGAAAGCTGATTATCCCAGTAGCGAAAATCCGGGAGATAGATGTCGATCAGCCCTTCCAGTTCACGCAGGGCCTCAACCCTCTCGTAGCCCGAGGAATTGTAGACGACCGGCAGTTTTAAGCCCGTGGCCTTTGCAGTGATGAGCGCCTCGCGAACCTGCGGTAAAAAATGGCAGGCGGTGACCAGATTGATGTTTTCCGCCCCCAGAGCCTGGAGTCTGAGAAATACGTCGACCAGATCCTGAGGACTCAGCTTTTCTCCGAGCTTCCCGGAGGAAATGGCGTGATTCTGACAATAGACGCAGGAGAGGGGACAGCCGGAAAAAAAGACGGTACCTGAGCCGTGTTCTCCGCTGAGCGAGGGTTCCTCCCACATGTGCAGGGAAGCGCGGGCCACTCTCAGTTCGGCGTCCATGCCGCAGGCCCCAAGCTCGCCCGCCTCGCGGTTGACCCCGCAGCATTTGGGGCAAAGATGGCAATTTTGGTAAGTAAGGCTGAGTGGGTCGTTTTTAATCCGACTTACACGGCTCTCACACGGCTTGGCGCTTTCTGCCGTACTTTTTCGACCCTGGCTTTTTTTATGGCCCTGGCGTGAAGAATAATTTTCTCTTTGATTCACAACTATGCTGCCTTGCTTCATGTCTTTTCCATTGTGATTAATAACCTTGCGACTGTGATTCATGCCTTATTCACCTTGGAATTATGTCTTTCACACATTTTATTATAATGAGTTTTCCTATTTTTATCCTGAAAATTTTCTTAATTTTATTTCACTTACAAAACAGCAGATCCCGATCCTAAGCAGCTTCCGGCGGCCTTCTGAAAATGCTCGAGGATGGCGGGTAGATGCGGCGGCGAGTCCGACTTGTACTTTGTTTTTCCGGTTTTCGTGCAACGTAGCAACTAGTGGATGGCTTTGCTTTGGAATCTCGGATTTTCGCGCAACGTAGCAACTAATGGATGGGCGCAAATGCAAGTCTGCAAGTTGTGGATGGTGGGTGCGTGCAAGTTCTCAAGTAATGGATGGTTTAAGCCTTAGTTCGCTGTTGCTAACCATCCATTACTTGAAATTTTGTCTAAAATTCAGGAAATCCGAAATGAGAGCAGCACTCATCCCAAACACAGGCCTCTTTCTTGAATGACTTGGCCAAAAATCTCAAGCAACCAGAAGTGAGCGGTTTCTCAGCCGATCGAAATCACGCTTTAGATGTCAACCTGTCCCCAATTCAAAGGGAGGATTTTGTCCGCACCCCGATTCAGAATGAGTGCAAGCTCCCAGCCAGATCGAAATCGCCCACACCTCTTCATTTGATCAATCACGATTCACAGCATTGCCGTTTGACAGACAGACTATTTCGCGTTATTCTGATCACTGCGCAAATTGTGCAAATACTCCTCCATAGCTACGTATCGAGAGCTCAGCTGTGTTTAGGGGCTATGGATTCCTGAGGTGAGAAGATGAAAAAAGAAATTCATCCCGAATATGGGAAATGTATCGTGAAATGCGCCTGCGGCGAGACCTTTGAGACAGGCTCCACACTCAAGACCATGAATGTGGATATCTGCTCCAAATGCCACCCCTTTTACACCGGACGTCAGAAACTTGTCGATACCGGCGGACGCGTTGACAAATTCAAGAAGAGATTACAGCGGGCCGAGAGCAAGAACGACTAAGGTTTTTGCAGGGCCCTGCGGGGGGAAAGGAGCGGTTGTGAGACTGTTCCTTTTTTCTTTCCCGGAGCTTATTGGAGCGAGGAACACTTGGTCAGTCAAAAAACAGAAAATTTTAAAACGAGCATCGGCGGACAGGCTCTGATTGAGGGCATTATGATGATCGGGCCCGAGAAAAAAGCCCTGGCCGTGCGCCGTCCTTCGGGTGAAATCAAGCTGGAAATGCTGCCCCAGGGGAAGGCTTCACGCATCGAAAAAATTCCTTTTCTGCGCGGCAGCGTTAAGCTGGTGCGGCAGATGGTGCTGGGCATCAAGGCGATGTACCGTTCGGCAGATCTTTCGGAAATTCTGGAAGAAGATGCAAACGAGCCAGCTCCTTCCGAAGAAAGCCATGCTGCGGAGATCGCGGAGCAAAGCGAGGACAAAGAAAACCGCGTTGCGGAGGTTGCAGAGTGCTCCGAAGTCGAGAGGGATACCCTCGAACAGGAAACAGCCTCTCCTGCTACAAGCACCGAAGTTTTTGATTCTGAAACTGCTTCGTGCTGCGAGGCTTCCCCAAAAATCCCTGAGAAGTCCAAAAAGAAAGCAAGCTGGCTGGATCGTCATCCCGATGTGTTCATGGCCTTTACGACCATGCTTGCGCTCGGCCTCAGCGTGCTGCTTTTTTTCCTCCTGCCCAATGCTATTACCGAGGGTCTCAGGCGTCTTTTCGCCTTTAACAGTCCGACAGATTTTGGAGGACAGTTTGCTCTTAATCTGGTGGAAGGGGCTCTGCGCATTGCCATCTTTGTGATCTATCTGGCGCTGACGCGAAGGCAGAAGGAAATTAAACGCGTGTGGATGTATCACGGCTCAGAGCATAAAACTATTGCTTGTTATGAAGCAGGAGAGGAGCTCACAGTAGAAAATGTGAGCACGAAGTCACGCTTTCACCCGCGCTGCGGCACGTCTTTCATGTTTCTCGTGATGTTCGTGGCTATCCTTGTTTTTTCGCTGGTGGGTTGGTATTCACCGCTGATCAATGCGCTGCTGCGTGTTTTGCTCCTGCCTGTGATTGCCGGAATTTCCTATGAGATCATCAAGTGGGCGGGACGCAGTGACAGCCGTCTGGCTGCATGGGTCAGTAAACCGGGACTCCTGCTGCAGCGCCTCACCACGGCAGAGCCGGATGCGGCGATCATAGAAGTGGCCATTGTGGCGATGAAGGCCGTGATTCCTGGAGATCAAAGTGACCGCTGGTAAGGGAAACAGACAGTGATGACCATTACAGATTATATTAGCCGGGCTGCGCGGCAGCTCGAAGGGGCAGGCCTGGAAGATCCTCGCAGAGAGGCCCGTATGTTGCTCCTTGAGGGGGCAGGACTTGCGCTTGCCGAGCAGTATGCTCACCCTGGGCGTGAACTTTCTCCCGACCTGGAAGAGCGGCTGCTTGCGGCTCTCGAACGGCGTTCGTCCAGGGAACCCCTGAGTTCTATTTTTGCTTCGGCCTTTTTTTGTGGACATCGTTTTGCGCTGAATGCAGATTGCCTTGCTCCCAGGCCGGAAACGGAACTGCTGGTCGAAACAGCCCTGGAACTGCTGAAATCACGCCTGCCCCTGCAGCCTCGTTCAGAATCCGGGTTGGAATCGAAAGCGGAATCAAGCTCAGCTTCACGGCCAGAATGCTCAGCATCAAGCTCAGAAAAAATCTCGGCTTCACGGCCAGCATCAAGCTCAGCAGCAGAGCCCCGGCTGGAGCTTGCAGAACTTTGCTGCGGCAGCGCTGCCCCCGGGCTCTCTTTGCTATGGGAGCTTGAGCAGTTGCAGAAAGGGTCTGCGTCTCTGTTTTTAGGCGACCTTTCCGGGGGAGCCATCTATGCCGCCATGAAAAACGCCGCGGCGCTCGGACTCGACAAATCCTGTCGCTTTGCACTCTGCGATCTTTTTCCACCGGAGAAAGAAGAAACCCTATTTGACCTTATCCTGGTCAATCCACCCTATATTCCCCGTGCGGAAATCTCTGGTCTGATGCCGGAAGTCCGGGATTATGAGCCTCATCTTGCTCTTGATGGAGGCGAGGATGGACTCGATTTTTACCGCCGCCTGGCCGCTTCGGCAGCTGCCTGCCTCAAAGAGGGAGGCTGGCTCCTGATGGAACATGGCGCGGCTCAGGAAGCCGACATCAGGGAGATTTTCGCCGATTGGCCGCAGGGCCGCGGCTCGGCCGTCATTTCGCGCTGTGATGCAGCGGGTCACGACCGTGTCCTCGCATTTCAAGTTTCCGGGAGGAAAGACAATGCCCTTAGCTGATGAAGTTTTGAAAAAATCAGAGGCGCGCTACGAAGAGCTGAATATGCTCATGAGCGATCCTGCAGTGGTTGCGGATACGCCGCGTTACGTCAGACTGGTGAAGGAATTCACCGATCTCGAACCTCTGGTTCATGATATTCAGCGCATTCGCGAGATTGATCAGGAGATTGAAGAAAATAAGCTTCTGATCACTGAGTCTGATGAGCACGAGCTGCGCGAATTGGCTCATGAAGAAATTGCCACGCTGGAGGACGAGCGCCGCCAGAAGGAAGAGGCCATTCGCCTCGCTCTGATTCCCAAGGATCCCCTGGATGAAAAGAACGTCATCGTAGAAATTCGCGCCGGTACGGGTGGAGAAGAAGCGGCTCTTTTTGCCGCGGATCTGACGCGCATGTACATGGCTTATGCGGAAAAGAACCATTGGGACGTGGAAACCATCGACAGCAATGAAACCGAGCTGGGCGGCTTTAAGGAAATCGTCTTTTCGGTTGATGGCAAAAACGCCTACAGCAAATTGAAATTTGAAAGCGGCACACACCGTGTCCAGCGCGTGCCGGAAACCGAGTCGGGCGGGCGTATTCACACGTCTGCGGTGACCGTGGCGGTGCTTCCGGAGGCGGATGAAGTTGATGTTGATATTAATCCCAACGACATCAAGGTCGATATTTACCGTTCTTCCGGCGCGGGCGGCCAGCACGTCAATAAGACCTCGTCGGCCATTCGGGTAACCCATCTGCCGACCGGCATCGTGGTGACCTGCCAGGACGAGCGCTCGCAGCACAAGAATCGCGACCGCGCCATGTCGGTTCTGCGCTCGCGCTTGCTGGAGCTTAAACAGAGTACGCAGGATGCGGCGATTGCGGCTGATCGCAAAGCTCAGGTCGGTTCCGGCGACCGTTCTGAACGCATCCGCACCTACAATTTTCCTCAGAGCCGTGTGACCGATCACCGCATCGGCCTGACACTCTATCAGCTGGATCAGGTCCTGGCCGGTGATCTGGATCCTTTTATTGATGCGCTTACTGCCGCAGCCCATGAGAAAAAGCTGGGAGCGGCGAGCAACGAGTAGCAGAAGGATAAAGATGACCACCAAGCTCATTTCTGTTGACAGGAATAAAATTGAAAACGATCAGGGCTTGCGCGAGGCGGCAGCGGCCCTGCAGCGGGGTGAGCTTGTCGCTTTCCCTACTGAAACGGTCTATGGTCTTGGCGCCAGCGCCTTTGATGAAGAGGCGATTCTGCGGATTTACCTTGTGAAAGGCCGCCCTCAGGACAACCCTCTTATCGTCCATCTTGCCAGACTTGAAGATCTGAGCGAGGTGGCAACGGATATTCCCGAGCTGGCATATCGCCTCTACCGTAAGTTTTCACCCGGCCCCCTGACCCTCGTTCTGCCGCGTCATCCCCGTATTCCGGCACGTGTCAGCGCCGGACTCGACACGGTGGCCGTGCGCTTTCCTGAAGATACCGTGGCGCGCGAGCTGATCCGCCTCGCCGGAGTTCCTGTGGTTGCGCCTTCGGCCAATCTCTCGGGCAAGCCCAGTCCTACCACAGCGGCGCACTGCCTGGATGACCTTGACGGTAAAGTCCCCTATATTGTGGATGGAGGCCCCTGTAAAATCGGTCTGGAATCCACCGTTTTGGACCTCTGCTCTGATGAACCACACATTCTGAGGCCTGGTGCGATTACGGCCGAAATGCTGGACGCTTTTCTTGGCCGACATCAGCTTGAAGAAGAAGTCGGACAGCCGAAGCTCAAAAAAGGTGATATACCCAGGGCTCCTGGTATGAAATACCGCCATTATGCGCCCCGCGCCCGCGTCGTGATACTGCCCGTTGAAGCCGCGGCCAGAGCTGAGATAATGGCGGCTTTCCGTGAGCATTGGTCGAGCGGGGAAACAAAAAAGATGGGCGGCTTTCTTGACGCGACCCGGGCGGAGGAAACGCTCAAAGCTTTTCCCGAACACTTTTTCACATCCCTGCGCCTCTACGACAAGGGCGCAGAAGGAGGATCTGCCGGTCTCTTTGCTGCTTTCCGCGATTTTGATAAGGCCGGTGTTGAGTGTATTCTCGTCGACGCCCAGGAGGAAAAAGGTGCAGGCGTAGCCTATATGAACCGACTGAAAAAAGCGGCGGCTCCGGAAAAAGGAGAGGCTCTGCCCGGTGACCGCAAGGGCTGAGACAAAGATTTGAGTGCAAAAGCAGAGCAGGATCTTCGATGTGTGCGACTGGACGCTGTTTTTGTCAGTTTTTGTCGTCTTTTGTCGAACGATAGTTGTGGCGCGGCTTGGAACAGCTGAGATAATAAAACCTGTCAGAGAGGCAAGATCGATGAACAAGGCAGAAAGGCAAGATAGATGAGCAAGGCCTGCAGGAGAGAAGCAGGGCTTCAATCAAAGCCTTGAAAAGCCGTCGCTTTTTTGCTAACATACTTCATTGCATGCGCGAAGCTTTCGCGCACCGCCTTGTTCCGCCAGCTGTGGCGGGACCCCAAGTCCAAAAGGAGGTGAAATCATGGCAAAAGCATACGAATTGCTTTTCGTTCTGAATCCCACTATCGGTGAGGAAGCGCTTCAGGAGCAGGTTGACAAAATCACGGCTCTGATCGCCGAAAATGGCAGCGTGACGGATACTGATATCTGGGGCAACAGAAAACTGGCCTATGAGATCAACGATCTCAGCGAAGGTTATTACGTTCTGATGCATTTCAGCGCCGAGCCCGAGTTCCCCACTGAACTCGAACGTCAGCTCGGGATCAACGACAAAGTCTTGCGTTATCTGACGACCGCAGTAGAAGAATAAGGACGGTCATCTGACCGTTGATCAGGAACGAGCGAAGCTCGGGAAAAGGTGAGAGATGAATAAAGCAATTCTCATGGGTCGTCTGACCAAGGATCCGGAATTACGTAAGACAGGTAACGATACCAGTGTTTGCAGCTTTACGCTGGCGGTTGACCGCCGCTTCAAAAATGCAAGTGGCCAGAGGGAAACAGATTTTATTCCCTGTGTAGCCTGGCGGCAACAGGCCGATTTTGCTTCGCGCTATTTCAGCAAAGGCTCCCGTATGGCCGTGGTTGGTTCCATTCAGCCGCGCAGTTGGGATGACAATGAGGGAAAGCGCCATTACATCACGGAAGTCATTGTTGACGAAATTTATTTTGCCGAATCTCGCCGTGACGATAGCGGAAGAGACAATAACTCCTACGATAGAAGCAACTCGCAGCGCAGCAGCAAACCGGCCAGCATCCCCGAAGGGGATGGTTTCCTGCCGGTCGACAGCGACGACACATCTCTGCCTTTTGATATTTAACTGATATTTTGAAAGGAGGCCAATCATGGCCGAAAATAAACGTGGAGGCAATTTCCGCGGCGGTTTTAAACCGAGAAGAGGAAGAAGAAAAGTTTGCCTCTTCTGCGCTGAAAAAGATTTACAGCCTGATTATAAGGATGTGGCGACGCTCAGAAAGTTTGTTGCGGAAAGTGGGAAGATTTTGCCCCGCCGTATGTCCGGTACCTGCGCCAAACATCAGCGTGCTGTGACGACGGCCATCAAGCGTGCCCGTCAGGTCGCTCTGCTGCCCTACAGCGACGACTAGTCCTTCCTGGATAAAAGAACGGGAGGGGGCCTTCTCGGTGATTGACGGAAAGCCCCCTCTTTTTTCCCAATCTGGCTCATCTCTGTTTTCACAGACGAATGAACCATCAGAGTAAACGGACGAGCCATCAGAGAAAGGTGAAGGGAAGGAAGCTTCCCAGGGTAATATGAAAGTTGTCTTAATGGATGATGTCAGAGGTCTCGGCAATGCCGGAGAACTCGTCGAAGTCAAGCGCGGTTATGCCAATAATTTCCTTTTCCGCCGTGACCTCGCGATTGAAGCGACACCACAAAATCTGAACATGGTCAAAACCAAACAAAAAGCTTTTGAAGCGAAGGCCCAGCAGCGTCTGGAAAAAGCCACTGCCCTTTCAAAGGAAATTCAGGGCAAGCGTGTTGTCCTCAGCCTCAAGGGCGGCGAAGGTGGTCGTGTCTATGGAACTGTGACCAACCAGGACATCGCTTCTGCTTTGGCGGAAATGGGTTTTGAAGTTGAAAAGCGCGATATCGTCTGCAAAGAGCAGATTAAGAGCGCAGGATTATATCCGGTCGAAGTGCGTCTGCATTCTGAGGTTTCTGCTGCTTTCGAAGTGGAAGTTAAAGTTGAAGGTGGCAAAGAAGCTGCGGCAGAAGATAAAAAACCTGCTGCTAAGGCCGAGGCTGTTGAAGAAAACGCTGCTGCTGATGCTGCTGTTGAAACGGTTTCTGAGACCTCTGCGGAGGAAACTCCTGAAGCCTGATCGCTGCGATGTAGCGATGAAAGCGCCTCCTGTAAGCTGGTCTGAACAGATGCCCTAAGTTTGTTTTCGGGTTTAATGCAAAGCCGCTTCGGAGTTTGTCCTTTTGTGTCCTTATCCGGCGCCCTGCGGAAGCTCTGAGCATCCGGAGCGCCGGGTTTTTGTTTTAAGCTAAGCCTTACTGAGGAAATTTATGGCAGAGAAAATTTTGTCCACAAGCCCTCTGGGGAAGGAAGAAATGCCCAACAGCCAGCAGGCTGAGCAGGCTGTTTTAGGTTGTGCCCTTTTAAAGCCGGACAGTCTCTCCTACATGATGGCAGAACTGGTTCCGGACGATTTTTTCTACAATGACCATAAACTCATTTTCGAGACGGTTGAACATCTTTTTTCCGAAAATAAGCCCGTTGACCTGATTTCCGTAACTGACGATCTGGAAAAACGCGGGCTTGTGGATAAAGTTGGCGGTGTCGCGGCCATTTCCGCACTTTCTGACAGCATTCCCTATCTGCATAACGACCACTTTTATGTGGATATGGTGAAGGAAAAATCCCGCCTGCGCAGTCTCATTAAAACTTTTGTTGACCTGATCGGGGCCTGTTATAAAGAAGAAGCAGGGCTGAGGCAGATTGTCGATGTTGCGGCCGAACGTCTCTACACGATACGGGAGGGTGAGGGTGACCGTGGCTTTTCCTCTCTGGGTAAAGTGCTGGCGGACAAGCTCACTGAACTGGATCGTCTGGCTAAAACTGAGGAAAGTCCAAGTATTCGTTCCGGTTTTGCCTCTCTGGATCAGATTATCGGTGGCCTTCGCAAAGGCTCATTGCTTATTCTTGCGGCCCGACCGGGCATGGGTAAATCGGCTCTGGCCTTTAACATCGTGCAGCGAGTCAGCATGAGCAGCAAGGAAGCGGTTCCTTCTGCCATTTTCAGTCTGGAAATGTCAAAAGCTGAGGTATCCACACGTTTTCTGGCCACACGTCTGTCCATCGATTCACGAAAACTCTCGGATGGCCGCCTCTCGGACCAGGAATGGGAGGATATCGGCCAGGCTTTCCCGAAAATTTATGAAGCTCCTATCTATATTGATGACCGTTCGGGGATTTCACCGCTGGAAATGCTGTCGCGTTGCCGTGAATTGCGTCTCAAAGAGCCTAAACTGGGCCTGGTTGTCGTGGACTATCTGCAACTTATGTCCTCCTCCCGCACGCGACAGGATAATCGTCAACAGGAAATTTCAGACATTTCCCGCAATCTGAAGATTATGGCGCGCGAGTTAGATGTTCCTGTTATTGCGCTTTCTCAGCTATCCCGAGCCTGTGAAGCCCGCAGCAATAAGCGACCCATGCTTTCTGATCTTCGTGATTCCGGTGCCATTGAGCAGGACGCCGATGTGGTGATGTTTCTTTATCGAGAGGATTATTACAAGGATCTTGAAGATAATGAGGGGCGCGAAGAGAGTTCAGCAGGGAATACGGGTGTGGAAGTTGCTGAACTTATCATTGCCAAGAATCGCCATGGGGCGACGAAAACCATTGAGCTTGGATGGCAGCCTGAATTTACCCGTTTCAGTGAACTTGAAGATCAACGCCCGTTGCCGGAAGCCCCGCCGTTTTAATGAACAGTAACTCGTGGCCGGATTTTGAAGAGCGCAGCGGCTTTTTCTTCCAACTCGCTCGAGACTTGCGCGCACGTATTTCTTTCGAAGAAAAACCCTTCTTTTGTCTTGCGCTCTCGGGCGGCGTTGATTCGCTTGTCCTGTTTACTTTTTTAGTCTGGCTCCGCCACATGGAAAATTTGCCTTTTCTTGCCCTGCACTTTAATCACGGCTTGCGCGGAGATACGGATGCCGAGGAAAGTCAGTTTATCCGGGAGCTTTGTGCCCGCTATGCGGTACCGCTGAGAGAAGGCGGGGCGGATGTGCGGGCCCTGGCTGCCGAAAGGGGGGCAGGTCTTGAGGAGGCGGCCCGTTTTGCACGCCACCGTTTCTTTGACGAAGAACTGGCCTCTGTCACTGAAAAACTTCAAGTTCAGGCTTCTTACCGGCCCTTCACGGAAGCCAGGCAGGAAAAGCCTATGAAATCTCCGCAGCCTCCGGCCTTTCTCGTTCTTGGTCATCATCTCAATGACCGGGCGGAGACCCTTATCCTGCAAATGACACGTGGCACAGGACTTAAGGGTCTTTGCGCCATGCCTTATCGAGATGGTTCCAAGCTGCGTCCGCTTCTTCTCACAGAGCGCAGTCGCATTGAGGCTTTTGCCCGTGAGCGCAGACTTCTGTACTGCGAAGACGCAAGTAACTCTGAAGATGATTTTCTGCGCAACCGGGTGCGCCATCAACTGCTTCCGCTCTGGCAGGATATTTCAGAGCGCCCGCTTTACCAGCAGCTCTCAGATCTCGCAGAAAACCTTGAAGAGGAGAATGCTCTGCTTGAAGATGAGGCCAGGGCAGCGCTTGATCGTCTGCTTCTTGGCTCCGGCGCGCTCAACTTAAAAGCCTTACTGCAGTTTCACCCGGGTCTTTACTACAGGGTGATCAGCCTCTGGCTGGCGACCGCTCTGAATGCAGGCCCCTCTGATGAACTACGTGTTCTGCCGCGAAAAACCTGGCTTTCACTGCGCAAAAAACTGGAGGAGTTGCCGACCTCTGCGCAATTTGACCTGCCGGGCGGCCGCAGGCTTCTACTGTGTATTTTTCGCCTCGAGCTGGAGGGATAACGTCGTTTTCGACTTAACTTGAGCGAAAGACAGGAAACCCTGTTTATATCGGCTCGCGGGTGTTGGGTAACCCTCTTCAGACAAGATGAACTTCAGCGCCGCTTTGGTAACGTTTGCACCAGAATGGCCGAGATCAGCACTGGGGCTGAATTTTACTTCCTGACTTGTTATAATATTTTTGTTTTCTTAAGGGAATCGAGGCATAAAGATGGGAAAAGTTATTTCTAAAGAACTTGTCACGCGTGAGCAGATTCAGGAGATGTGCCGTCGTGTTGGCCGGGAAATCAGTCGGGATTATCAGGGCAAGGATCTTATTCTGATCGCTGTTCTTAAAGGAGCGGTGGTTTTTCTTTCTGATCTGATGCGCGAAATTGATGTTCCGCTGACCATCGACTTTATGTCTGTTTCGAGTTACAGCGGGACGAAGAGTTCCGGTGTCGTGAAAATCATCAAGGATATTGACCAGGATATTGCCGGCAAGGATGTGCTGATTGTCGAAGATGTGGTTGATACGGGGCTGACGCTGAGGCATTTAAAAAAGCTTCTAGCCACTCGTGGGCCGGCCTCGATTCGACTTTGTACAGCTTTTGACAAGCCGGATTGCCGTGTGGTGGATGTTGATGTGGACTATATCGGTATGGCCATTCCCAATGAATTTGTCGTTGGTTATGGACTGGACTATAAGCAATTATATCGTCAGCTGCCTTACGTGGCTGTTCTCGCCGATGATGGGAAGGATTAAACAAGCATGAATCTTAACAACAGACCCAGAGGCAACGGGCTGTCTTTTTATATCATTTTGCTCGTCGTGATTCTCTTTTCGAGCTTTCTCATGGGGCGCATGGGAAATCCTGAGGAGCCGACACTCTCATCGCTTGAGAAAGACATAGTTTCAGGCAAAGTCGAATCTGTTGACCTTAATGGCAATGAACTGCATGTCGAAATGAAGGCCAAAGATGGGCGTGCCCCGCAGGTGGTGGTTAAAAAAATCAACCCCCTCATGGTGGAAAACTACCATAAGATGTTTCAGAAGGCAGTGAAGGATTCTCAGCTTAGCTCTTTTGACTATCACCAGCCCACAGACTTTTCAAATCTTTTCAATATCATCCTGCTCGTGCTCATGATTGGCTCAATGGCCTTTTTCGTCTGGTTTTCTTTCAGCCGGCAGGGCGGGGACGGAAGAACGGCGATGAACTTTGGTCGCAATCGCGCCAAGGTCAATGATCCGGCCAAAAACAAGGTGAGTTTTGCCGATGTGGCCGGGGCCGATGAGGAAAAGGCTGAACTCCAGGAAGTTGTCGATTTCCTCAAGCATCCGGAGAAATACACCAAACTCGGGGCCAAGATCCCCCGTGGCATCCTCCTTGTGGGCCCTCCCGGAACCGGTAAAACCCTGCTTGCCAAAGCTGTTGCAGGCGAGGCTGCAGTGCCCTTTTTCTCCATTTCAGGCTCAGACTTTGTCGAGATGTTTGTCGGCGTGGGCGCTTCTCGCGTCCGCGATCTTTTCAATGACGCTAAGAAAAAAACGCCCTGTATCGTCTTTATTGACGAAATCGATGCCGTGGGCCGTCACAGGGGTGCAGGCCTCGGCGGCGGGCATGATGAACGCGAACAGACTCTGAATCAGCTGCTCGTTGAGATGGATGGCTTCGGTCCTAATGAGGGCGTTATCGTTATGGCCGCGACCAACCGTCCGGATATCCTTGACCCGGCTTTGCTGCGTCCAGGTCGTTTTGACCGTCGCATCACCGTCATGCCCCCGGATCTGAAGGGACGCTTTGAAATTCTCAAGGTGCATGCCAAGGATAAACCGATAGAAGCCAATGTGGATCTCCGTGAAATCGCTAAGATCACTCCGGGCTTCACGGGAGCGGATCTGGCCAACCTCCTGAATGAAGCGGCCCTTCTCGCTGCGCGTCACAACAAGCGCACGATTCAGTATGAAGATATTTCTGAAGCGGTCTTTAAGATCACCATCGGACCCGAAAAGAAAAGCCGGGTGATCACCGACAAGGAAAAACACCTGACCGCTTATCACGAGGCGGGGCATGCTATTGTCCTGCGTCAGATTTCCAGAACACAGCGTGTGGAGCGGGTCTCTATCATTCCCGCGAGCGGGGCTGGGGGCTATACCGCCTTTAAGCCTAACGAGGATCTTTACTTCCAGACCCGCGGTGATCTCATTCACAGCATCATGGTGGCCCTGGGTGGCCGTGCTGCCGAGCAGCTGAGCCAGGATGACATCAGTACCGGAGCTTCCAGCGATCTGCAGCGCTGCAACCAGATCGCCCGCGAGATGGTAACCAAATACGGCATGAGCAAGCGGCTCGGCAATTTTGTGCTGCCCGACAACGACGAGGTTTTCCTCGGCCTCGATTATGCCCATGCCAAGGAGCACAGCGAGTCAGTTTCCTCAGCCATTGACGAGGAAGTGAAGAGCATTCTTGACGAGGCCTACAGCAAGACACTGGATGTTCTTCAGGAAAACCGTGTGCTGCTCGATCAACTGGCTGCCGTCCTTATGGAAAAAGAGAAGATCGAAGGACGCGAATTTGAAGAAATTTATAAAGCTTATGCGGCCAATTATGTCGATGCGCCGGGAGACAGCGACGATCCTTTCATCAACGAGCTGGGTGATGCTGCAGCTCCGCGTGCAACAGATGGATCTGCAGTGGAGAAGACTGCTGGGTTTGAGTCAGAGTCTGAGCCTGAATCTATAGAGCCATCTGCTGATCGTTCATCAGCGGATCCGGAGAACCGTCCTTAAGCTTGCTTCACTTAGAACAGTCGTTCAAATAAAAACCCCGCAGCCATCAGGCTGCGGGGTTTTATTTATCGACAGATAGCCGCTTTGGTTATTTTTTTGGGAAAAGGCCCTTTCTGTGATTAGTGAATCAGACCCTTTTCGTAGGCCCGGATCAGAGCCTCCAGATCAGCAATGCGCTCGCGGATGATTTTGCCGCGGTTGGTATCGCCGATTAAGAGGCGCTGCGGCATCTGTTCAACAATGCGGATTTCCGGCATATAAGAGCCTTTGTCGTTTTCGATATCGCTGAAACGACTGTGTTCGACCAGGGCGAGCATGTGCGAGTTGAAGATCATGGTGTAGCCGGCGATGCCCGTTTTGGGCTGATAGGCTTTGGAGATACCTCCGTCGATGACAAAGTATTTGCCGTTGGCTTTCATGGGGCTTTCGCCGTCTTTGATTTTTACGGGGACGTGGCCGTTAATCACGTGGGCGCGCGTGGGGTCGAGGCCAAATTCCTCGAGTATTTTCACGCAGATATCTTCACGCTCCGCGAGCTTGTAATAGGGATTAAAGACTTCCCGGCGCAGCTCTTTGTCCTCGACAAAGTAATTCTCAAAAGTGGAAATCTGGCTCTTGCCAAACATCGGCGAATAGCGGCCACACCAGAGATAGTACATGAGGTCGCGCGCGCAGCACTGACGGGCTGAACCATAAGGCGTAAACCAGGCATCGCGGATGGCAGCCTGGCAGGCGTCCATGAGGGCCTTGCCGGAGTATGGCTGGCCGAGAAAGCTGACCTCGCGAAATTGGCCGTCTTCATCCATGGGAATGCAGCCGTGGAAGAGCAGATTTTGATTGATGCAGAGATAGGTCGAACCGTAGTTGAAGAGATAATTGATGTGACGGTGCAGCGCTTCGCCATGACGGAAAGAAGCCCTCAGAGCCGTCATCACGGCTTCTTCTTCGGGAGTCAGGGTGAGAGGATCATCGGGATTGACGGTGGGGAAGTTTTCATCCAGCAGGGGATAGGACTTACCCTTATGGACATAGGTTTTATTCTTCAGGTCGAGTTTTTCCAGAACGATGCGATCCGACATCTCGTACTCGGGATGACGCTTCAGGAGCTGGCCTTCCAGTTTAAACTGAATGATCGCGATGGCTTTGTGCATTTTTGCAGCGATTTCCGGTTCGACCCGGTCGTATTCATTTTCGTCCAGCAGCTTGGGCATAAAGCGTGTACAGGGATCGTCCCGATATTCTTTGGCGGCGAAACTGTAGAGCGGGCGCAGGTTGATGGCGTAGCCGTCCTCCAGGCAGTCGAAATTATTGTAGTTGACGGCATTGCGCACGACATTGGCCATGCAGACCCGGGAACCGGAGGCGGCTCCCATCCAGACCACATCGTGATTGCCCCACTGAATATCGACAGCCGGGCTGGAGATCAGTTCTTCAATGATGCGATGAGGGGCCGGGCCTCGGTCGAAGATATCGCCGAGGACGTGCAGTTGATCGACGGCCACGTTCTGGATCATGAAGCAGAGTTCACGCAGAAAATCGTTGCAGTATTCGGAATTCATGATGACATCCATGGCCGCTTCGGCATGGATGGTTTCGTCCTCAAGGAGGGCCCGTGAATTCATAATTTCTTCGATGATCTCCCTGTAGGCCGCCGGCATTTTTTCGCGAATGCGGGCGCGGGGATACTTGGACGAAGTGTATTTCAGGAGTTCTACCAGGCGGTAAGCGGTGATGCGTTTCCACTCCGAACTGAGGCGTCCCTCACGGCTGAGGATGGCCAGAACTTTATCCGGGTCGTAGACGAGATTGGCGAGCTGATTCTGTTCATCACCCGAAAGCAGGTTATCGTACATGCTGCGGATTTTCTGGCGCACCGTTCCTGAGGCGCTGCGCAGCAGGTGAATAAAAGCTCCGGCCTCACCGTGCAGGTCAGAGAAAAAATATTCCGTGCCTTTGGGCAGCTTCAGGAGCATTTGTAAATAGATGATCTCGCCCGCTGCGGATTTCACGTCGGGATAATCCCGCGCGAGCAGCTGCAGCTGCTTCAGAGAGGCTGACGAACTTGTTTTACTGCCCGCAGGCGTTGCTTTTTTGCTCGTTAGAGCGCCAGCTGACAGGGTAGACGCTGTGACGACGCTCTCGGAGCTGGCTTTAGAGCTTTCAGGCTTTAGTTCTGTGTTAGCCTTTTCTTTGTCTTCTGCTTTTGCATTCATTTTCATTTCTCCTCCCCTGGCATTTGGCCGGACCATTCTTCGGCGACGCTTTTGCGCCCGGCATAGTGATCTGTGCGGCCGCAGAGGCGGTCGCCCACAAAACGGATGTCCTGGCCCATGAGCAGGACGAGGTCGCCCGCTTCAAGTTTATCGCTGAGGTAAGCTTCCAAATCTGCAGGGGTCTGCATAAATAGGGCTTCGCCGCCCAGTTCATTGATTTTTTCGCTGATGCAGCGGGAAGAAAAGGAGTGATCCTTTTCGCGGCTGTCGTAAACTTCCAGCAGAATGGCCGGATCTTCGTTCTTTAAAGCGTCCACGTAGCCTTCACATAGCCCCTTGGCGCGGCTGTAGGTGATAGGCTGAAAACAGGCGTAGAGGCGTTTGTGGGGAAGCTCATGCGCTGCTTCCAGCGTGAGTTTAACCGAATCGGGGTGGTGCGCGTAGTCGGCGACAATGACGGCCTTACGGTATTCGCCGCAGACGGTGAAGCGCCCCTCCGCCCCTTCAAAAGCGGCGAGGCTGCAGCGTCCCTGCGCAAAATCCACACCGGCGAGATGGGCAAGAAGAAGGGCAGCCATGGCGTTTTCCACATTAAAACGGCCGGGAATGAGTAGTGAAAATTCGCCCAGAGGCTTTCCCTGAAAACTCAGCTCGAACTGAGGCAGACCAGCCTTGTAGGTCAGGCTCTCACAACAGAGGTCCGGCGCCTTGTCGAGCAAACGATCGTCCGGATAACCAAAGGTAAAAATTTCGACCTTCCCGCGAAGACCAGGTGCTTTTTCGTCCCAGAGACGGAGAAGTTCAGGCATATGGGGGTCAAAAGAGGGGAGAACCACCTGGGCGCCAGGCTGCAGACGGGCCAGAAAGCGGGCAAAGGCGTCGATGACATCGTGCATCTCCGGAAAAATATCGACGTGGTCGTGGCCGAGATTTAAGACGGCAGCGATTGTGGAGTAGAAGCTGAGAAAGCTGTAATTAAATTCGCAGGCCTCAGAGATCATCAGCTCAGAGCCTCCGGCGTGGACGGTCGAGCCGAAGCGCTGGAGTTCCGCGCCGAGGTGAATGGTGGGATCAAGCCCGGCATCCAGGCAAATGGAGGAGAGCATGCTGACCGTGGTGCTCTTGCCGTTGGTTCCGGCGACATTGATCACGGCAGAAAAATCACGGTTCAGAAGTCCCAGCCATTCGGCTCGCTCCAGAGTTGGAATGTCTGCCTCGCGAGCCGCAAGTAATTCCAGATTATCCGCCGGAATAGCCGCAGAAAAGACCACGGCATCCGGTCGGAAGCGGCGGATGTTTTCGCCTTCCTGGCAGGCAGCGATCTCCGCGCCAAGCGAGCTGAGCTTAGCGCAGAGATCATTGGGGTGATTGTCAGAGCCGCCAACCTTTTGCCCACGCGCCAGGGCCAGTTCGGCCAGGCCGGACATGCTGATGCCACCGACGCCAATAAACCAGATGCGTTTGCCGGGTGAGAGCAGAGTCTGGTAAGGATGAAAGTCATCTAACATTTAAAATTGTCCCCTTTTTGATAAGTAGCCTTATTTTAGAATTTTAGAGAGTTAAAGGCAAAGGGACAGGCATCGATTATTAAGGATTTGTGAAGAAAAAGCGCCCTGTTTTCGGGCGATTTGAGAGGGCAGAGCTGTTTTTTTCAGCTTTTTCCCAACGCAATGCACAAGAATTGCTTGCATCTTGGACAACATTCCCTTAAACTTGCTCTTATGAACGTTTCTTCTTCGGGGCTTTCGCCCGGAAGCAGACGTTAAGGGAAGAGGTTCTGACAGAGTATTTCTGTCGCTGAGTGTCAGCGAATTTTGCTGTCCACCGCTTCTGACATCACAGCAGGCTTGATAAGATCGGGGGGGAGGTTTACTCTCCCCGTCTCTGCTCTAAGGTCAGAATAATAATAAACGATGGTCAACAATATTTATGCAAGGCTGCAGGACGAATCCTTTAATTCCTGAGGAAGGTCGTATAAGGGGGAAAACATGGCAATTCTGAAGTATGTATTGCGTCGTTTGCTGAATCTGATCCCTGTGCTGATCATCATCTCCATGCTTCTTTTTGGACTTTCCAAACTGATGCCCGGCGATCCGGTCCTGATGATGATGCCGCAGACGGGGTTTAAGACGGCAAAAGCCAAACAGGAGATGTACGAAACCATTCAGAAGAAATATGGTTTCGACAAGTCCATCCCGGAACAATATGTCAACTGGGTGGTGAGAACCGTGAAGGGAGATCTGGGCGAATCGACCAAGTATCGCCGTCCGGTCACGCAGTTGCTCGGTGAGCCGCTTGTGAATACGCTGATCCTCAATATCGGAGTGACCATCATTTCTTTCCTGATATCGTTGCGTATAGGCATAAAATCGGCCGTGGGGAGGGGGAGCTTCTATGATAAGTTCTGGCAGGTCGTCTCCCTGGTCGGCATATCCCTGCCTACCTTTTTCTTTGCTCTCATCCTCATTTACTTTTTCTCATTCCAGCTGGGCTGGCTGCCACCCGGGCAGATGCCGCGCAATATCCATGATATCGGAGAGTGGACACTCCATCTGATCCTGCCGACGCTGACGCTGCTTTTCGGCAGTCTGGCCAGCACCTCCCGCTATGTGCGCAACTCCATGCTCGACGCCCTGGGTCAGGATTATATCCGCACGGCAAGGGCCAAGGGCCTTTCTGAACGAAAAGTCATTTATTCTCACGCTTTTCGCAATGCACTGATCCCTGTAGTCACAATCGTGGCTTGGTCGATTACCGGCCTTCTGGGTGGTGCAGCGATTACGGAGACGGTTTTTTCGTATAACGGCATCGGTCGCTTCCTGATTGCATCCGTGATTGCCCGTGACTATAACGTGGTCATGGCGCTGAACATGATGTATGCCGTTTTATCTGTTCTGGGCAATCTGCTCATGGATATTGGCTATTCCCTGGTTGACCCCAGAGTTCGCCTGGAGTAAGGAGGGCCGGAAAAATGAAGAAAAAAGAATCGTTAAAGACCACTCCGGACGAAAAAAAGGTCAAGAGCGGGACAGATATCCTCAAGGAAGAGGCGATCCTCTCTCCGGGCCGTATGATCGTCCGGGCTTTTTTGCACAATCGCCTGGGCATGATCGGCCTGATCGGCTTTATCATTATCTTCCTGATTATCTTTGTGGGCTCCAGCCTCATTCCCTTTGACGCCTATTTTACCAATGGTGTCATGCGCAATGTACGGCCTGGTTACGGCTATATGAGCATCCCAAAAGAGATGCTGGAAGAAGGCATCAAGGACATATCCGTCGGCACGACAACCTCCGTGGGCATTTCGCAGGCCGGCAAGTTCTACAGCTGGGGCCATGATAATATCGGCAATCTGGACATGCCGGATAAAATTAAAAAAGCCCTCGAAGGCAAAAAAATTGACCAGGTCGCCGCGGGCGACCGGCACATGCTGCTGCTGACCGAAGACGATCAGGTTTTTGGTTGGGGCGCTAATGAGTTCCATCAGTGCGATCTGCCCAAGGATAAGCAGAAGCTGATAAAAAAAGAAGGCCTCGCCAAGATTGGCGCAGGCGATGCGTATTCCGTTGGTCTGACCGATGAGGGCACGATTTTTGTCTGGGGCTCGACTCTACCCAACCGTCTGAACCGTATTCCGGCGAATCTCAATGGTCAGGTCAAGGACTTCCGTACCGGCGCCATCAACATCATGATTCTTCTGAAGGATGGCTCCCTCAGAATTATCGGGTCAAAAGGTTCGGAAATTGATACGGCGATGCCCAAACATCTGCTGAAGCCCGGTAACGACATTGTCTCATTTGCCCGCACCCAGTACAGCGGGGTGGTGGCCTATGGCGATGGCAGTATTGAGGCCTGGGGCAGTCGCAATGAAAATGCCGCGGCCTATCCTGAGATGGAGGGGAAGGTCATCGAGGTGGGCGCCGGCCGCCTGCACCTCTCGGCGCTGACCGATCAGGGCAGGGTTTACTCCTGGGGCCCTGATACCTATGGTTCGACCCATGCTCCCCAGATGAATGACGCGGAAAAGCTCTTTTGCGGTTACTATAATAACTACGCCCTGGAGGCCGGCGGCCACGGTTACAAAGCCTGGGGCCTTAACGGCATGATCCTGGGCTCCGACGACACGGGCCGCGACCTCTTTATCCGCCTGATCCACGGGGGCCGCATGACCCTCATGATCGCCTTTGTCTCGGTGATGATCTCCATTATCATCGGTATCATTGTCGGGCTGATTTCCGGCTTCTACGGGGGCTGGATCGACAATCTGCTCATGCGTTTCTCAGAAATTATCGCTTCCTTCCCCTTCTACCCCCTGGTCATCACCCTTGCTGCCGTGCTTCCTGCGGACTTTTCCCAGTACAAGCGTCTGGCCATGGTCATGGTGCTGCTCGGTGTTCTGGGCTGGACGGGAACGGCGCGTCTCATCCGCGGTCAGATCATCGCCGAACGTGAAAAAGATTACATTACAGCGGCAAAGGCCCTGGGTCTGCACGATAAAAAGATCATCATTTCGCATATCCTACCGAACGTGATGTCCATTATTATCGTCAACCTCACGCTGGGCTATGCGACAAATCTGCTGGTTGAAGCCGGTCTCTCCTTCCTGGGTTTCGGCGTGGTTGAACCGCTGCCGTCCTGGGGCAATATGATGACCAGCGCCCAGTCTTCCGATGTTATGCAAATCTACTGGTGGCGCTGGATTTTCCCGGGCCTGGCCGTGTTCCTTACGGCCCTGACCGTCAACCTGATCGGCGATGCCCTGCGTGACTGCATGGACCCGAAAGCTTTGGAAAGGTAGGCAGTATATGGCCTTATTGGAAATCAGAAATCTACATACCTATTTCAGCACCAAGCGTGGTCTTATCAAGGCTGTAGATGGTGTCGATCTCAGCATCGAAGCCGGTAAAACTATGGGCCTCGTCGGGGAGTCGGGTTCTGGAAAGAGCCAGACGGCCATGTCGATCATGAAGCTCTTTGAAAAGAACCAGAAGATTTATCAGGGCGAGATCTTCTTCAACGGCGAAAAAATTTCGGACAAAGATCCGAAAGCCATGGAGGATATCCGCGGCAACGAAATTTCCATGATCTTTCAGGAACCGATGACCTCGCTCAACCCGGTTTTTACAGTGGAACGTCAGCTCAGCGAAGCGCTCATCCTGCATCAGAACATGAGCAAGGCTCAGGCGGCGGCGCGCAGCCGTGAATTGCTGCGCATGGTCAAGATTCCCAATCCGGATGTGGTCGTCAAGCAGTACGCTTTTGAACTTTCTGGCGGCATGAATCAGCGCGTGATGATTGCCATGGCTCTGGCCTGCCGGCCCCAGCTCCTCATTGCCGACGAACCGACGACGGCGCTGGATGTGACCATTCAGGCTCAGATTCTCAAATTGATGAATGATCTGAAACACGAAACGCATGCGGCCATTCTCTTCATCACCCATGATCTCGGCGTGATCAATCAGATGGCCGACGACGTGGCGGTGATGTACTGCGGCCAGATTGTCGAATCAGCTCCGGCAGAATATATTTTCCAGGATGGCCGGACGCGCTATCAGCACCCGTATACGGAAGGTCTGCTTCGCTCCATTCCGGCCATTTCGACGGACCGCAGTGAGCGCCTGGATGTCATTCCCGGTTCTGTGCCTCATCCGCTGAATATGCCCAGTGGCTGCCGTTTTGCGGATCGTTGCAAATATGCCTGTGATTATTGCCGCGAGCATATGCCGGAACTTGTGTCCGTCTCGGCCGAGCAGAAAATTCGCTGCCATTATCCTGAAAAAGGCAGGCGGCAGGAGGCTGGGATTTTCAGCCCGGCAGAAACTGCTGCGGCGACCGAAGATTCTACAGAAGGGAGGAACAGATAATGGAAAACATCCAAGCTCAGAAGCAGAATAAGGAAGCTTTATTTCGCATAAGGCATCTGAAAAAGTACTTCCCCATCAAGAAAAAATCGTTCAGCCGGACGCAGGATTACGTTCATGCGAATGAGTCCATTACTTTGGATATTTACAAAGGCGAAACGCTTGGCCTGGTGGGTGAATCCGGCTGCGGAAAATCGACCTTCGGCCGCACTTTGCTGCAGATTTATCCGGCCACGTCCGGCTCCATTCTTTACTATGGGGCGACCATCGCCGATGTGAACCCTGCCTATGCGCGCAAGGCGATTCGTCAGCTTCCCAAAATCTATCCCCATTACTGCATAGAAAAGAAGGAGATGGATGAATTGCTGGCCCGTCAGGCACAGTTGGCTGAAGGGGTCACCGATGCCGAACTCGACGAAAAGATTCTTAATAAGTCACGCGAGCTCGAAAACAGATTTGCCAATATGCTGCGCATTGCCGGGGGCCTTCTGGCTCACAAGGATCTGAATAAGGTATCAGCGGCTCTGATGGCTCAGTTCGAGGCGGATGTGGCTGTGGCGAAAATTCGCAATGAGATCAGGAATCTTGAAGTCCAAAAAGAACTGAGTCCCTCGGCGGCGGCCGAAGACGTAAAAAAAATCCAGGAGCTGGAGGCCAAACTTCCGACTCTGGAAGCGGCTGCAGCGTCAAAGAAAGAGGCGGTAGAAGCGCTCCGTGAGGAAGCTCGAAATGAGGCCGACTTCGATGAACTGGAAGCTGAAAAGGATGAAGGCCTGGATCTGAATAAGCTCAGCCGCGATGAAATTCGTCCCCTGCGCAAGGACATGCAGATCATCTTCCAGGATCCCTATTCTTCTCTGGATACCCGCATGACGCTGGGCAATATCATCGGCGAGGGCGTGATTGCTCACGGGATGCTGCCCCGCGCCAAGGGTGAAGAGTACAACAGCTATATTCAGGAAGTCATGGGAGAATGCGGATTGGCTCCTTATTTTATCCACCGCTATCCCCATCAGTTCTCCGGAGGCCAGCGTCAGCGCATCGGTATCGCCCGTGCTTTAGCCGTGAAACCCGGTTTTGTGGTCTGTGACGAAGCCGTTTCAGCTCTCGATGTCTCCATTCAGTCTCAGATTATCAATTTGCTCTCGGATCTCAAACGCGACCGTCAACTCACTTATCTCTTTATCACGCATGACCTTTCCGTTGTGAAGTACATTTCGGATCGCATTGCCGTCATGTACCTGGGCATGTTGGTGGAACTCACTGATTCAGATAAGCTTTTTGCCAAACCTCTGCACCCCTATACGCAGGCTCTGCTTAAGGCGATTCCCCGTACCGATGTCGAAAATCAGGAGATCAGCGTGTTGGAAGGGGATATTCCCTCTGCTGTCCACCCGCCTGAGGGTTGCCGCTTCCATACCCGCTGCATCTACTGCATGGAAAACTGCAGTCACTTTGAACCCGCACTTCGTGAAGTAGAAGAGGGTCACTTTGTGGCCTGCCATCTCCTGGATATGCCTGAAGAGGAGCGCCGGAGCTATATGGCTGAGAAAGAAGCGGAAGATCTCGCCCGCATTCACGAACTGGATGCAAAGTCCAGAGAGGCACTCGCCCAGCATGCTGCGGCTCAGGAAAAGTGATTTTACGTTAACGTCCAGGCGAAGGAAAAAATCATGTTCAGAGGACCGATAGACCCCCTGAAGGGGTTGAGTGAAAAAGAGATAAAGGCCGAAGAAAAAGAACGGCAGAAACTGGACATCAGCAGGAAGGAAGAATGGCTGATGTACGTTCAGGCGCTCAAAATCCTTCTGCCTGTGGTTCTTCTGGTCTGCGCCGCTTTTTTTCTGATCCTGATTTTTTTTCATTAAAATCGTGAAAGCCTGCTTCGTTGAATCGGATTAAGCGGACGTCATGATTTTCTGGCCCTTGATCATTTATTTTTAAGGAAGTTATTGATACAAAACGGAGTAACGAATTTGTAGGTTAGAAAAGAAATAAAAAAAGAGTCTCCCCA
>ERZ1032446.5-NODE-5-length-153832-cov-19.205792_pt1 | contig 153832 bp, 119 predicted proteins | sample MGYA00518035_ERZ1032446 | MGnify/ENA primary metagenome ERZ1032446 (study PRJEB33718, sample SAMN03160204) | human skin metagenome | collected 2014-02-25 | study: EMG produced TPA metagenomics assembly of the PRJNA266117 data set (Human skin bacterial metagenome... | reverse complement strand
CAACAAATAAAGCCTGAATCATAGCTATAATTGGTATAAACAAAAATGGAACTAATAAAAAATGTTCTTTAACTGCCAAATGCTTCATCCAATTCTTGAATTCATAATCTTTATGTCCCTCTGTTCCCGGAATGACTATCTTTTCTTTATATTTCCCTTGAAATAACAGGCAATCTAATAACAAAAAATCTCCTACATTTAATATGCTCCACTGAATGTATCCCATCCAAAATATATTCCAAAAGCCAACAATTCCTGAATGTAAAAGACTTATCGTTGAATAAATAAAACAAATCCCAACAATGATCATAGTGAGTATTGTATTTATCTTTTTCTCTTGTTTTGTCATTGGTTCAGGTGCAGACTTCTGAATGGTTTTAGGATAAGAATCAAAAAAGAATCTGGGATTAATAAGTACCAAAGAAGCCACTGTGCCATTAAAAATAGCCGCTATAGCAATTCCGTCAAGAATTGCTTGTATTAAATCCATAAAATCATCCCCTTTTTACCTTTAAATTCATCTTACTTACAAGCTTAAATTTATAATGCTAAAACAACATACAAATATACGACACAAGAATTGAGCCAACAACCATTCCAATAATCTGAATTATATGGTCTCTTTTATTGTAACCAGAAAGCTTAGGAGTAAGCACATTTGCAACTTCCGGAAGTCAAGTCCACAATAGTGTGTAAATTTGTAGTTGAGTCTTTATCACTTCCTGTTTTCTTAAGCCGCTTTAGCCAGGAGGCACTGCTGGCGGGTGACCTGCCTTTTTTCGTGCAATACCGCAACAAATGGATGCGCACCTTCTTCGGGCCGGTTGGCTTACCTTTAATCGTGCAACGTAGCAACACATGGATGGCCCCCTTTTTTCGTGCCGGGAGGCCAATTTTTTTGCGTACAACGTAGCAACTAATGGGTGGCTTGCCTTTGGTTTTTCTGATTTTCCTGCAACTTAGCCACTAATGGGTGGCTTACCTTTGGTTTTTCTGATTTTAATGCAACTTAGCGACTAATGGGTGGGCCAGCGTGCAAGAATCCCAGTAGTGGGTGGCTTGGCGTGCAAGTTCTCCAGTAGTGGGTGGCTTGGACCTTAGTTTGCCAAGGCTAACCACCCACTACTCAAAATTTTGTCCGAAATTCAGGAAATCCGAAATGAGAGCAGGGTATCAGCAGTCAAGTCCACAATAGTGTGTAAATTTGTAGTTGAGTGTTTATCACTTCCTGTTTTCTTAAGCCGCTTTAGCCAGGAGGCACTGCTGGCGGGCCAGGTCAATGAGGACCTGAGCCTTTTTCTTTAACTCAAGGCTGGCAGAGATATAATAGATTTTTTTCATGCTTGCCCAGCGGTCGTTTTCTTCCATCAGGAGAGCTCCCAGAAGCCTTACAGCTGAGCCAGGGTTAGGGAATATCCCGATGACATTGCTTATTGTTGTCAAACACTAAGGTCTTAAAGGGTACGTTGCGGTGTCTTGGTACCTTGAGTTCGATCCTCCCAAGTCGTGTGACTAGGGGGCGATCCCGCGTCCCATTTCGGCTGTCTGTGCGCTCCTCCGTCCGCCAAATTATACGCAGTCGATTGACCTCTGGCTCTTTCTGCTTTTACACCATTTTACGGACGTGACCAAAAATAAGGACGCAAAAGAAGAAATTATCAATTTATTTATTCTAGAAGCAGACAAATTACTGAATTAGGAGGTGTTAAATTTTATGAGTAATGAAGTTATTATTTATAAAGATGGTGAATTAGAGCTTCCTGTAGAAGTTACACCCGATAAAGAAACTGTTTGGCTAAATAGAAAACAAATCGCAACTTTATTTGATCGTGATATAAAAACTATAGGTAAACATATAAATAATGCCCTTAAAGAAGAGCTGGATTCTTCAGTTGTCGCAAAATTTGCGACAACTGCTTCTGATGGAAAAACCTATCAAGTAGATTATTACAATCTCGATATGATTATCTCCGTTGGATATAGAGTAAAATCCCAAAGAGGTATTACATTTAGAAAATGGGCTACAGCTATATTAAAAGAATATATGGTTCAAGGCTATGCAGTTAATGAAAAAAGATTAAAGTTATTAAACAAAGCAATAGAAATTCAATCAAACATAATCGCAGATGTTCTTGAACTGGATTCTAAAGAAGTTCTTGATGTTATACAAAAATATAGCCAAGCTCTTGAATTATTAGATGATTATGACCATCAAATTGTTAAAAAACCGGTTTTATCCAACAAGGAAGCCTATAAATTAAACTATAAAGAATGTCGTAATCTAATTGATAGTATGACGTTTAGTGATACATCAACTATATTTGGTAAAGAGAAAAGCAAAGGTGCATTAGAAGGTGTTATTGGCTCCATTTATCAAACTGCATTTGGAGAAGATAGTCCATCTTTACCGTTACAGGCAACTAATACCATTGAAAGTAAAAGTACTAGCGTTAGCATAATTGAAAGTCATTTCCTCATGTCCATTTCCTCCTTAATTTGTATCAATCTTAATAATTTCTCCACAGTGCCTACAATGATAAACGTGATTCTCGGCGTATGAAAGTCTCTCTAAGTTTTCAAAGCCACCACAAGCAGGACATCGCAGGTACTTTTTGTCAATCCACAGATAAGTTGCTAGCCCTAAAATTGCTAGTATAAATGAAGGTTTAAAGAAAAAACCTCCTATCAAACATGCTACAAATATAAGAATGCAGATAAAAGCCAAGGTTATATTACTCTTTTTTATCAACTATTTTTCCCTCCATTCTATTCCCATTCAATAGTAGCGGGGGGCTTGGCGGTGATGTCGTAGACGACGCGGCCAATGCCCGGGACTTCGTTGATGATGCGTGAGGAGCATTGGGCGAGCAGTTCGTAGGGCAGGCGGGCCCAGTCGGCGGTCATGAAGTCGCCGGTGGTGACGGCGCGCAGGGCGAGGGTGTAGTCGTAGGTGCGTTCGTCGCCGCGAACGCCGACGCTGCGCATATTGGTGAGGACAGTGAAGTATTGGCCGATGTCTTTATAAAGTTTGGCTTTTTTGACTTCTTCGCGGAAGATGGCATCCGCTTCGCGCAGGATGTGGAGTTTTTCCGGGGTGAGTTCGCCGATGACGCGAATGGCAAGGCCGGGACCGGGGAAGGGCTGACGCCAGACCATGTCTTCGGGGAGGCCGAGTTCCAGACCGGCTTTGCGGACTTCGTCTTTGAAGAGATCGCGCAGCGGTTCGATCAGGCCTTTAAATTTGATGTCTTCGGGCAGGCCGCCGACATTGTGGTGGCTTTTAATGACGGCGCCGCCGATGCCGGATTCAATGACATCAGGGTAGATGGTTCCCTGGACGAGATAATCGCAGTCGGCAAATGCTGCGGCCTGTTCTTCAAAAATGCGGATAAATTCTTCGCCGATGATTTTGCGCTTTTGCTCGGGGTCGGTAATGCCTTTGAGCCTGGCCATAAAGCGATCCTGGGCGTTGATGCGAATGAGGTTGACATCGAATTGGCGGCGGAAAATCTGCTCGACGCTGTCGCCTTCATCTTTGCGCATAAAGCCGTGGTCGACAAAGACGCAGGTCAGATTTTTGCCAATGGCTTTGTGCACCATGAGGGCGGCGACAGAAGAGTCAACCCCGCCCGACATGGCGCAGAGCACTTTGCTGTTCCCGGCCTGTTCGCGAATTTTGCGAATCTGATCTTCGACAAAATGATCCATCTTCCAGTTCGCTTTCATGCCGCAGATATCAAAGACAAAATGGGCGAGCATTTTATCGCCGTCCGGGGTGTGGCGAACTTCGGGATGAAACTGCGTTGCGTAAAGGAGGCGTTCCTGATTTTCCATTGCCGCGATGGGGCAGGTCGGCGTCTGTGCGGTGATGCGAAAGCCCTCGGGAAGCCGGGTGACAGCGTCAAAATGGCTCATCCAGGCGCTGCTTTCTGGGATTAAATCTTTAAAGAGGGGAGAGCTGCTGTCAACTTTAACCTCGACTTTTCCGTATTCGCTGTGATCCGGCCGGGAGACTTCGCCGCCCAGCATTTTGGCCATGACCTGCGCGCCGTAGCAAATGCCGAGCACGGGGATACCCAATTCAAAAATGCGCGGGTCCGGAAGCAGAGCGTCAGCAGCGTTCACGCTGTTGGGACCGCCGGTCAGAATCAGACCTTCTGCGCCGCTGTTGCGGATCTCATCGAGCGGAATATTGTAGGGTTTGATTTCAGAGTAAACCTGCATCTCGCGGATACGCCGCGCGATCAGCTGCTTATACTGTCCGCCGAAATCCAAAATCATCATCTTTGCTCTGTCCATGCTTTTTCTCCCGTTTGCTTTGATTGACTTATGTCTTTCATTATAACGATTTTCGGGAATGGATGGTACAGACTTCGTTTAGCCGGGGAGGCAGCAGAGGGCGGCGATCACAGGAAGGGTTAGCGCAGAAAGCAGGGTGGAAAGGGTGACCAGCTGCACGGCAAGCTGAACATCCCGGCGGTAAAGGATGGAGAGAAGAGCTGTGTTCATGGCGATGGGACAGGCCGTGGGCAAGACATAGGCCAGAATGAGCAGGCGATTGGGCACGAGCAGGAGTGAGGGGAGCAGCAGCGCCAGGGGAAGCAACAGGTTGCGAAAGGCGCAGATCTTATAGAGCTTGCCTTTTTTCCAGAAGTCTGCCAGGTCGTAGTAACAGATCTGACCGCCGAGAATCAGCATGGAGACCGGTGCCAGGGTCTGACTGAAACCTTGCAGCGCAGAACTTAAAAGAAAAGGCATTTTAAGTTGGCTGATCATGAAGAAAAAGCCGATGAGGACGGCGATATTGTTGGGATTCTTTAAAATCGAACGAAAGAAGGCTTTGCCTTTCAGCCTCTCTGTTGACATAACTTTGACGCCATAGCTCCACATGAAAATGGTTTGCAGCGAGGTATAAAGGGAGCCGTAAAAAACGCCTTCGATGCCCACAAGAGCCTGGATCATGGGCAGGCCGATATATCCGCAGTTGGAAAATGTCAGGGCAAAACGATAGACGGCTTTGGAATCTTCGTCTTCGTGGCGAAGGAAAAAAGAAGAGAGAAAAATCGGCAGGAGCAGGGACAAAAGTGCCCCTGTAAGGACGATAGCGACATTAACAAGGATTTTTCGTTCGATATGGATCGCCGCAAAGGCGTTTAAGATCGTGGCAGGCGAGAGTACGGTGATCAGGAGATTGGCAAGATCTTCAAGTCCCTGGCGGCTGAGCAGCTTATTTCTGGCCAGAAGAAAACCGCAGAAGGCAAAAATAGCCATCAAACTGACTTGATTCAGAATAAGCCCCATTCCCTGCACGCTCAAGTACCTCCGGCTGCATTATGCGTTATCTTCCTGACTTTTGTCATCCCTCTTGCCAAAGTGTTGAACGAGACGAAAGTTCGCTTTTTTAGCTATCTTCGCGATAGGCATTAAGATTGCTTGATTTTCCAAGTTTAATAAGTTCGCCTAGTTTACTCCGTTTGCCCGGTTTATTCAGCTTGCTCAGGCAGGGTTTGCCTGTTTTCCCGGTTTTCCTGGCTTGTCCTGTTCACTCAATTTACTTCAGTCCACTAAACGAAAATTCAAGCTTAAATTTTACAAAAATTTAACCCTGCTCCAGCTTGCAAATTGATATCAAAGTGATATCATCGACTCGCATGAAAAAATTCTCAAAAACTGAGACAGCACTGAGAAAGCATTGAGAAAAATTTTGAAAAAAATTCAGTAAAAATTGTGAAAGATCTTATCACGATCATTAGCTGATGAACATGCAAGAAAGGAATAGCGTATGAATCAGTCAGAGGAAATGAAAAACAAGCAAGTTCAGGATGTCCTGACAAGTGAAAATATCCCGCAGGAACGGGAGTTGGAGGCGAGACCTGCCATGCAGATTCTGATCCTGCTGGTTCTCCTTTTCGCTCTCTCGCTCGCCGGGATCATCTTCGGAGGAATTCTCCTGGACAGTGAAAACAACTGGGGTGCGCTTCTCCTGGTACCGGGAATTATCGGCATCATGGTGACCCCCTTTCTCTTTGCGGGTTGTCGGGTCATTCGCCCCAACGAAGCGCTGGTTCTCACCCTTTTCGGGCGTTATATCGGCACGCTGAAAAAAGATGGCTTCTTTTTTGTCAATCCTTTCAGTACGGCCGTGAATCCAGCGGCTCGCACCAAGCTCGGACAGAGCGGTGATGTCGATAGTTCAGACAAAAAATTTGTGATTAAAACCGGAAGTGACGTGAATCTGGAGGCGAACAACAAGCGCATGTCCCTCAAGGTCATGACCCTTAACAATTCCAAACAAAAAGTGAATGACGCGCTCGGCAATCCTGTCGAAGTGGGTGTCGCCGTCATGTGGCGGATTGTCGACACAGCCAGGGCCGCTTTTGCCGTCGATAACTACAAGGAATATCTCTCCCTCCAGGTCGATGCAGCTGTCCGCAATATTGTTAAAATCTATCCTTACGATGTGGCCCGTGATATCGACACGACAGGCGACGGTCTGCCCGATGAGGGCAGCCTCCGCGGCTCCACTAATGTTGTGGCAGAACGCATCCGCGAGTCCATTCAGGAAAAAGTTCAGGTGGCCGGACTGGAGATCCTTGAAGCGAAAATCACCTACCTCGCCTACGCCACAGAAATCGCTTCGGTGATGCTGCAGCGTCAGCAGGCCTCAGCCATCATTGATGCCCGCGCCATGATTGTCGACGGAGCCGTCAGCATTGTCGAAATGGCCTTGAATAAGCTGAATGAGAACAATATTGTCGAACTCGATGAAGAGCGCAAAGCCGCCATGGTTTCCAATCTGCTCGTGGTTCTCTGCAGCAATCGCGACACTCAGCCCGTCGTCAACAGCGGCAGCCTCTACTAAGCCGATGCCGGCTTAAGAGATCGGTCAGAAGGATGAAGAAAAAACAATTACCCCTGAGAATTTCGCCGGAGCTTTATGATAAGCTGGCCGCCTGGGCTGAGTCGGACTTTCGTTCGATCAACGGTCAGGTGGAATATCTCCTGACCCTTTGTGTCCGTCAGTATGAAAAAACCGGTCGCCCCGTCCCCAGGACTTTCAGATCAACTGGGGATGAGGGCGGAACCGGGAAAGAGAATCCGATAAAAATCGCTGATGAATGATGAATCCCATCAGAGAAGCACAAGATTCTGAGGATAATTCCCCAGCCAGCTGACGATATTCTGCACAACGATGGCGGCGCGTGCTTCCATGGCTTCCCGGGTAAAATAGGCCACATGAGGGGTCAGCGTGACACGTTCGGGTTCGACCTTGAGGAGGGTTTCGTCTGCGGGAAGCGGAGGTTCGCTGTCAAACACGTCGAGACCGGCATGCAGAATTTTCTGCGCTTTCAGCGCTTCGGCAAGGGCTTTGTTATCAACGATGGGCCCACGGGCGCAGTTGACGAGCACGGCATTCTGTTTCATAAGTCCGATCAGTTCAGCATTCACGAGTCCACGGGTGCTCTCGTTCAGGGGACAGTGCAGGGTAATGATATCAGCTTTACTGAACACGTTGGCCAGACTGGCATATTCGATGCCGAGTTTCAAAGCCTCAGGACGCTGGCTGTGACTTGAGGCCACGAGCTTGCAGCCAAAAGGCTGAAGCAGCTCGGCGACCCGCAGGCCGATAGCGCCGGTGCCGATGATGCCGACAGTTTTGCCCTTCAGCTCTGTGCCCATGATGCTGCCCTTGCTTTGACCGCTGCGGGTCCGCCGATCCAGGAGAACCAGCTGGCGGAGGGAAGCGAGGATGAGCCCCAGGGCGAGTTCGGCCGTGGCTTCGGTGGCGTAGCCCGCCGCGTTACAAACGGTGAGGCCCATTTCCTTGCAGCAGGCGAGATCCACGTGGTCGACACCTGTAAAGGCGACATCAAGCATTTTGAGGCGGCGGCCTTCACGGAGCAGGTCTGCGTTCAGCGGAGAATTGGCGATAATCGCGACCTCTGCATCGCGGATGCGGGATCGTTTTTCTTCTTCGCTGAGTTTTTCTCCGCAGAATTGGAACGTATGTCCCTGGCGTTTCAGCTCAGCCGTCAGGTCGTTCATCACGTCTTCACTGACTGCAAGCGGTTCAAGCATGACGATGTTCATAAAAGGATCCTCCCAAATTGATCGTTCTGTGTCGATTCAGCTCCTGCTGCCAGGACGGCTGACTTTTTCGAACAGTTCTTTTCCGTTAAGACCGTTGTATTTTTTCAACATTGCTTCAGGCCCCTGGTCGATCAGTTCCTGCGCAAAGGGGAGCAGCGAGAGACTCAGCTCACTGCGCAGCTGTTTCGTGTCGAGGGCCCACGAGCCGATTCTCAGGCGGTCGAGGCCGTCGGAATCCTTAAAAATCTGGTAGAGCAGCCTGCCGTGATGATCTCTGAGGGCAGGATCGGCCTCAATGAAAGCATAGCCATCCTCATCAGGCTGATCATGAAACGCCATCATCTGCACTGTTCTTGGGTCGAGTTTTAAAGCGTGGGCGCTGCAATATTCCTGATAATACTGAGCGGCCCTGGCTCCGTGGCCGACATCACGATGGTCATCGAGCCGGCGTGTGTCATGGAAAACCGAGGCCGCGGCCAGCGCTTCCAGTTCATCATCGGCCAGCTCCCGCGCCTCGCCCAGCAGAAGTGCATGAAAGAGTACCCGTGCGCAATGCGCTGTGGTGTGAATCTGAGATTCGGCGAAATTGAAGGTGAGATTCTGACACATGAAATCGTTCCAACGACGATAGCGATCCGCAAAAGTTTCCCTTTGGCCCTCTACGCTCAGGGCAAGTTCATAGCTTTCAACGTCGTAAAGCACCAGCGTAAGTTCAGTGGGCTTCTGCTGGGCCACTGCAAAATGTTGAAGCTCTTCCAGAGCGACGCGAATGGCCTCGCGTTTGGGGTAGCCGTAGACGCCGCCGGAGATGAGGGGAAAAGCCACACTCTCGAAGCCCTGCTCAGCGGCCAGTGCCAGGCTGCTGCGATAGGCCTGCCGCAGCAGTTCTTCCTCGCCTTGCTGCCCCCCGTGCCAGATAGGACCGACTGTATGAATCACAAATTTTGCCGGAAGCCTGAAGCCGGGCGTCAGCCTGGCTTCGCCCGTGGGACAGGGCGCGAGCGGACGGCAGGCCTTATCGAGTTCGGGTCCGGCTGCGGCGTGAATGGCACCGTCGACGCCGCCTCCTCCAAGAAGGCCTGTATTTGCGGCATTGACGATCGCATCTACGGGAAGATGGCAGATGTCTCCTTGCCATAATTTGACGGACATGCTTTTTCCTCTTTCTCCTTTTTACAATTTATCTTCGATCATACTCTTTCGATCATACTCTTTTTTTGTCGAAGTTTTTCTTCTATCTTACAGCAGAAAAACAAATGATTGACATTATTGTGTAAAGCACAATAATATGAAAATAAATGTTGAAATCTTTCCACTGGAAGAAAGGTTTACAACGAAGAAAGGGTGGCGACGATGAAAATGCAGAAAAAGCCGAAAAGTTTCGAGGCCCACAGCGCAGATCTGCGCAAAGGTATTCTCCTGCTCTCTGTCCTCAGCCAGCTTCATCAGCCGCAATACGGCTACGATCTGGCCATGATTATGGAGGCTAAGGGGATCAAAGCGGATACAAATACGCTATATCCGCTCCTGCGCCGCCTGGAAGCTCAAAAATGGATCCGTGCACTGTGGAAGACCGGTAAGGGCAAGGCGCGGAAATACTACCTGCGGACACCTGCCGGAGACGAACTCTATCACGCCTTAAAAACCGATTGGCTCAAGCTCAATGCCGCCCTTATTGCGATGTTGAACGAAGGACCGGAAGAGGCTGAACAGGCGGCTTTGAAAGCGGGGAGCGCAGCGGAAAAAGCCCGTGGCAGCGAAACGAAAATGACAGCTTCGCGGGATGAAAAAAGCTCTCCTGAAAAAATGACCCTTACGAAAGAACAGCACGCTCAGAAAGAGTCGACAAAGGACGATAACGAGCTGAAAGATGAGACGACTGGGCTGAAAGTAGAAGCGAAAAAGATAAAAGAAGAGCCAAAAGAGCTGAGGAAAGAACCTGAAAAGGAGCCGAAAGAACAGCAAAAAGTTCAGAAAGGCCCGTCTAAAGGACAAAAAGAGCGGCCCGAAGAACAGAAAGAACAAGCAACAGAGTCTAAGCTTGAGTTAAAGAATTCTAACGAAAAAGAAAAAGAAAACAAAGACGAGAAGAAGAAAAAGAAGAAAAAGAAGAAAAAATAAGTCCTGAGGCGTGCCGTCACGCGGAGAGCACGCAAACCTATAAGTTTATCCGTGAGTAAAATCCATGAAAAAAGAACCGAGGAATGAGTCATGACTTTTCAAGAGGAATATAAAGCAAAACTGAGAACTGCCGAAGAGGCTGTCAAAATCGTCAAATCCGGAGACTGGCTGGATTATGGCTTCTGCACGGGGACGGTCAACGCCCTGGATGAAGCGCTTGCAGCGCGTTATGCAGAGCTCAGCGACGTGAAGGTACGCGGCGGTATTCTCATCCGCCGTCCCAAAATTGCCGATGTCCCGGAGGCCTCCACGCACTTCTGCTGGAACTCCTGGCATTGCAGCGGCATCGAGCGGAAGCTGATAAAAGAGGGTTTTGCTTATTACATTCCCATGCGCTATTCCGAGGTTCCATCCTATTACCGCAACTGCATCGACGACATCGATGTGGCCATGTTCCAGGTTGCTCCGATGGATGAGCACGGGTTTTTTAATTTTGGCCCGGTGGCTTCGTTTACGGCAGCGACCTGTGAACGCGCCAAAAAGATCATTGTCGAAGTCAATGAACATATGCCGCGCTGCCTGGGCGGCTACGAAGAAGGGATTCATGTCAGCAAAGTCGACATGATTGTCGAAGGCAAGAATCCCCCGATGGATCAGATGGGCAGTGCAGGAGAGCCTTCCGAAATCGACCTTGCCGTCGCGCGGCTCGTTCTTGAAGAACTCTGCGACGGCGCCTGCCTCCAGCTTGGTATCGGGTCTATGCCCAATGCTGTGGGAAAACTTATCGCGCAGTCTGATCTCAAAGATCTGGGCGTGCACACCGAGATGTATGTCGACGCTTTTGTCGATCTTGCCCTGGCCGGAAAAGTCACTGGGCGTTATAAACCTTTTGATCGCGGGCGTCAGGTCTATGCTTTTGCCGGCGGTAGTCAGAAACTCTACGATTACCTCGACAACAATCCGGCCCTGATGTCGGCTCCGGTCGATTATGTCAACGACATTCGCCGCGTCTCGCAGATTCCCCATTTCATGTCGATTAACGGGGCGGTCGACATTGACCTCTACGGCCAGATATCCGCAGAATCCAGCGGCACCCAGCAGATCAGCGGGGCGGGCGGACAAATGGATTTTGTCATGGGCGCTTACCTCTCGCAGGGTGGCAAGAGTTTTATCTGCTGCTCATCTTCTTTTGTCAATAAAAAAACGGGCGAAAAAGTCTCACGCATCCGCCCCACCTTCCTGCCCGGCACGAACAGCACCTGCACGCGTTCGCATACACATTTTGTTGTCACGGAGCAGGGCAAGGTGAATCTGAAGGGCAAATCCACCTGGGAACGCGCAGAGGCTCTGATCTCCATCGCCGATCCGGATTTCCGCGAGGGCTTGATTGCCGAAGCTCAGAAGATGGGCATCTGGCGTCAGAGCAACAAGCGCTGAGCCGCCTGCTCAGTGAGTTGAGAGTTTTTACAGCGCCGTCGGGCCTCAGGGCTCGACGGCGATTTTGCCTCGGGCAACACGGAAGACCGCATCATACTGTGAGCGGCTCTCGCGATAGACCACGTGAGAAACGTTGATCAGGGTCACATCTTTGAGCGCGAGCAGGTTTTGCTCGATGGCTTTGGCGACTTCGTCGTTCAGGCTGGCGAAAGCTTCATCGACAAGCAGAATTTCCGCGTGTGAAAGCAGAGCACGGGCAATGGCAAAACGTGCCCTCTCACCGCCGGAGAGCTCAGCGCCGTTATCTTTGAGCACTTCGTCAAGTCCCCGCTCTTCAATCAGCGGACGCAGCCCCGCCCCGTCGATGGCCTGCTGCAGTTCGTCTTCATCGACCTCTTTATACAGGCAGAGATTGTTGCGGATGCTGTCCTCGAAGAGGAAAACCTGCTGTTCGATATTGGCAAGGTGACGGTAGTAACTGTCGGCGGAAATCTCTTCGAGAGCTTCTTGATCCGCGAAAATCTTTCCGGAGTCGGGATTGAAGTATTTGCGCAGGAGGCGCAGTACGGTGGATTTTCCACTGCCGGAAGCCCCGATAAGCAGGTATTTCGCGCCCTTTTTGAAGCACACGTCGGCTTCTTGCAAGACGGGATTATCCTCGTAGCTAAAGGAGACACGATCAAAACGCAGAGAGTCTTCCAGACCGGCAAAAGACTTGTTCTCCTTCTGCTCGAGCTGGTTGCGCAGGTGTTCTTCCATCTTATCGACAATGGGCAGGACAGAGCTGATTTGCGGGATGGCTTCTGAAATTTCGCCGATGGGCTGCATCATGTTGGCGCAGATATTGAAGATGACCATGGCATTGCCGAGGGTGAGCACACCCATTTTCACCGCCCGCAGCCCCAGAAAAGCGAAAATAAAGACCACGCTGATCATGAGAAATTGCCCCATGGCCTGCAGCCAGGTGCGGCGCACGTCAATCTCGTATTGCTTATCCTGAACGAGCTTGCTGCGGTGATCAAAATCGTGGGTGACGTGCTTTTCCAGACGATAGGCTTTGACGAGGCGAAAGGCGCTCAGCACTTCGCCGACAAAGCGCGTATATTCCTCCAGAAAACCCGCCCGCTGCTTTTCTTTTTTGCCGAGGCTGGCTCCGGAGCGCCACATGACCAGCAGCATGAAGGCGATCAGGCCAAGCATGTAGGGTAGAAGCGAAGCCGAGAGGCGGATGAGCAGAAAGACGCTCATGCCGAAGCGCAGAAAGGCCTGAATACAAGCAGCGATCTGGCGAAAGAATTTTTCTTCCAGAGTGCTGCTGTTGTTCGTGATGTCATTCACGTAACGGGAGATGCCTGCAGCTTCGAACTCGTTGATATTTTTACGAAAAGCACGTTTCAGGTAGCGCAGCTTCAGTTCTTCCGAGCAGCGTTTCAGGTAGGCGGCGAGGCCGCTGGCGATGATCAGATCCAGGGGTACGCAGGCCAGAGAGAAGAGCAGAAGGCGGGTAGCTTTGGGAATCAGTGCCTCGATATCTCCGGCCAGGGAAAGATCCACGAGGTCGCGCATGAGCATGAAGATCATAAAGTTGATCGCCTGTTGCACGACCTGGCAGAAGCTTAAAAAGAGCAGCTGCATTTTGGCCGCCCGGAGAATGTGAAGCAGAGGCCGTATTCCGCCTGATTTTTGCATCTTTTTGAAGGGAAATTTCATGCTCTGACCTCCGCAAAATAGCGCTCGGTGGCAATTTCTTCCATGTCTCCTTCGGCCAGGTATAAAACCCTGTCGTAACCTTCGCTCACGCCAGGATAGTCCCGGTGGGAGATGGCGATCAGTGTTTTGTCGAGTCCCAGAAGGGTGCGCTCTATGGCCTCTCCCAGCTGGGGATCAAGGCTGGCCGTGGCCTCGTCGGCCAAAAAGACTTCGGCATCTTTGTAAAGGGCCCGTGCGATAGAGATACGCTGCCTTTCGCCTCCGGAGAGATTTTTCCCGTTTTCACTGAGAGGTGTGGCCAGGCCCTGAGGCAGGCTGGCCATCAAATCCGTGAGGCCAGCCTCCTGGATGACACGCTCCAGTTTTTCAGGCTCCACTTCGCCATAGAGAACAATATTCTGCTCGATGGTATCTTCAAAAAGAAAAACATCCTGGTCGATCTCTGCCACGGCTGAGGCCAGCTCACTCTGGCGAAAGCTGCTGAGCGGAATGCCGTCGATGAGAATCTCGCCCTCATCGGGCAGAAGGCGTTCGGTGAGCAGATTTAAAAAGCTGCTCTTGCCCGCCCCGGAGGGGCCTCGCAGCAGAATATGCTCGCCCTTGTGAATACACAGACTGACGTGCTTCAAAATGGGCTTTTGCGTAAAGGAAAAACTGACCTTCCGCAGTTCGATGGTCTCATTGAAGTGAAAAGGCAGGCCATTTTTTTCATTTTGCCCGGCAGCGGCCACGGCTTTCAGCTCCTCATCGGAAAAAAGCACCATGCGCTCGTAGAGGGCGGAGGAGGCTTTAAAGGAATTGTAATGGGGAAGAAACATGGCCACGGCATAGACAATCACATTGAGTAATTGTGTAAAAAGAAGGGCGCGGCTCAGATCCTGATCCCGGGCTAAGACGGCGAAACTGACGAAAATAAGGCCGGCCGTCATGACGATAGAGCCGAGCGTCCAGAGCAGACGCTCCTGCAGCGCCAGAAACCAGCGATATCTGGCCTTGCCCTTTTCCAGATTTTTGACGTCCTGCCGGGCTTTTTCGTAAAAACGCTCTTCCACGCGATTGAGTTTGAGCAGCTCCAGTCCGCGGAAAAGATTGGAGATGGCGCTTTGATATAGACCGTTCAGCGTCGAGATGTCGGTTTTCAAAAGCACGGTGCGTTTGCTGAAAAAATGCGCAAGCGTGCCTAGCAGCAGCGCTGAGGCCACCGCCGCGAGGGCCACGCGCCAATCGAGTACGAAGAGGATAGTGGCTCCGATGAGCGCCCGGATGGAGCTGAAAAGCATATTGAGGAGTGAAATAAAAAATTCACTTTCAAAAAGATTGACATCATTGACCAGATGGGAAATTTTCTCTTCGCGGCTCGTATGGCTGAAGGCGCTCTGAGGCAAGGTGAGGATTTTGCGGAAACTCAATTTCCTCAGATCCAGGAGAATGTCCCGCATATAGCCGATGCGCATAAAACGGGAGAGCAGCTGACCGAGAGCGGGAGCGATAAAGAGCGCGGCTGAAATGAGCAGCCAGCGGGTATCGATCTCTTTCCCCGGACCCTGAAAAGCCCTGGGCAGAGCCGCCAAGCCAAGCTGCAGGCCAATTTCGGTCACGGCGGTAATCAGCGCCGCCAGAATATAGAGGACGAACGCTGTTTTGCGGGATAAGAGTAAAGCCTTGAGACTGGGCTGCTGAATGTCGTTGATTTTTTCCATCGTCGCTGCTTTTTTTACTCCATATGAGTTTCGCTTAAGTTTCGCTGGAAATATTCTCAAAAATATTCTGAAATATTTCAAATGTGATCGCAGACATATTATAGAAGATATGGCCTTCATAAAAAACAAGAACCCGGCCTGGTGGCCGGGTTCTCATTTTAGAGGAGACGTATGAAGAGGTGTTTGTAGTCTGTGACTACGCTTATAAGATAACGCGATGATATGGCATGAAAATAGAGGCATCGTGAAGGATTGTGAACATTTGCGTCATAAAGATTTCAGCTACAATAAGACACGTAGGATACGGGAGAAAAGAAAAATTCTGGATATTCTGGATAGAGGAACTTGTCTGTGTCCTTCGGAAGGGTGTATCAACGGCCTCAGAATGTCTGTGTTTTAGTCATCTGGATGAAATGAACAAAAATAAAATGACGTCAGAAAGCCAGGCCAAAGTAAAATCATTTATATAAGGGAGGCAAGCTTTGAGTAATAAATCCACTTTTGATATCAGCGGCATGAGCTGTTCAGCGTGTTCGGCCAGGGTCGAAAAGGCCGTTTCCAAGCTGGACGGAGCTTCTCAAGTCAACGTCAATCTTCTGTCTCAAAAAATGACCCTCGACATCGATCGAGACAAACTCAGTGAGGAGGAGGTCATACAAGCGGTCGAAAAGGCGGGTTACGGCGCCAGTCTTCAAGCTGGAGGCGAGATCTCCGGCTCATCTGGTGGCCGTTCAGCGCAGCTTTCTCCCCTCAAAGCCCGCGAGCAGCGAGCGAAACAGGCGGAAAAAGAATACCGCGACCGGTTGCGCCGCCTGTTTATCTCACTTCTTTTCGGAGCTTTGCTTTTTTATCTGTCCATGGGTCATATGCTGCACTGGCCTTTGCCTGCCTGCTTTCTCGGCGAAGAAAATCTCATGATCTTCGCCCTCAGTCAGTGGACGCTCCTCCTGCCGGTGCTCGCTGTCAACGCGCAAATATTTAAAAAGGGTCTTTATCATCTTTTCCACGGTTCACCGAACATGGATTCGCTTATTGCGGTGGGTTCCGGCGCAGCTGTGGTCTACGGGCTTTACGCACTTTTCAAAATGGCCTATGGCCTTGGTCATGGCGACAGCGCGATGGTGATGGATTTTGCCATGAACCTTTATTTTGAGTCGGCGGGCACCATTCTCGCCCTCATCAGCCTCGGTAAAACACTGGAAGAACGGGCCAAAGGAAAAACCTCAGCAGCCATTGCGGCGCTGGTGGATTTAAGTCCGAAGACAGCGCGCGTGTTGGAGCAGGGCCAGGAGAAAGAGATTCCTGTGGAAGAAGTGCTCAGCGGCATGACTTTGCTGGTCAAGGCCGGAGAGAGTATTCCTGTGGACGGAGTTGTTCTGGAAGGCAGCGGTGCGGTCGATGAATCGGCTCTGACAGGAGAAAGCCTGCCGGTGGAAAAGCAGGCGGGAGATACGGTCATTGGTGCGACCATCAACCGCAGCGGCTATTTCAGCCTGCGGGCGACCCGCGTAGGCGAAGACAGCACGCTCGCCCAGATTATCCGTTTGGTCGATGAAGCTGCCGGATCCAAAGCTCCGATGGCCAGGCTGGCCGACAAAGTCAGCGGCATTTTTGTCCCTGTCGTTATGCTTATCGCCGCGGTGACCCTGCTCGTCTGGCTCTTCGCCGGGAAAAGCGTGGAGTTCGCTCTCTCCAACGCCATCTCCGTCCTCGTGATTTCCTGCCCCTGCGCCCTTGGACTGGCCACGCCCACGGCCATTATGGTGGGCACAGGCCGGGGGGCTGCCAACGGCATTCTCATTAAATCTGCGGAGGCTTTGGAAACGGCCAGTCGGGTCGATACCATTTTGCTCGATAAGACCGGAACGATCACGGAGGGCAAGCCGCACGTGACCGATGTGTTTGTTTTTTCGGAAAATGCTGCTGAAACGACGGTGCGGCGGGATTTGCTGCAGCTGGCCTGGAATCTGGAAAAACGCTCTGAACATCCGCTTGCCGGAGCCATTGTCGCGGAAATTGAAGCCCAGGCCAGGGGCGAACGATCAGCTTCAACGACACTGCAGGCAGACTCACAGCACTCGGAAAAGCAAGTTCGGGCTTCGCAGCTGCAGCCTGACTCTGCCTTAAATGAAAGCCTCCCTCTGGAAGAGTTTCGACAGGTTCCCGGGGGCGGTCTTGCGGGCATGCTTGAGGGACAGAAGGTGCTGGCCGGAAATCTGAGCCTCTTAAGGCAGGAGGGCTTTTTTGAGCGGGAGCTCCATGAGGAGAATGCTGAGGGCACGAACTTCGCCGGGGGTCCGCTGGAAGAGCAGCTCGAAGAGCTGGCAGCCAGCCTCGCCGACGAAGGCAAAACGCCGCTCTTTTTCACCCGGGGTAAAACACTGCTTGGCCTTATGGCCCTTGCCGATGGTATTAAAGCGGATAGCCCAGCGGCGATTCGCCGCCTTAAGGAGATGGGGCTGGGTGTCGTTATGCTGACGGGAGATCATGAGCGGAGCGCCCGGGCTCTGGCCAGGCCTTTGGCGCTCGACCGGGTAATCGCGGATATTTTACCTCAGGATAAAGAGCGGGAAGTTCGCCGCCTCCAGGAGGCCGGGCACAAGCTGGCCATGGTCGGCGACGGCATCAACGATGCGCCGGCGCTCGTGCGGGCGGATGTCGGCATCGCCATCGGGGCGGGGAGCGATGTCGCTCTTGAGTCGGCTGACCTTGTGCTGATGAAAAGCCGCCTGGCCGATCTCATCACGGCTCTCCGCCTTTCTAAGGCCACCGTGCGCAATATCAAGGAAAATCTCTTTTGGGCTCTCTTTTACAATGCGCTTTGCATTCCCCTGGCCGCAGGGGTCTTTTATCCGGCCTTTGGACTTCAGCTCAGCCCCATGATCGCTGCACTGGCGATGAGCTTCAGCTCGCTTTTTGTCGTCTCAAATGCCTTGCGCCTGCGTTTCTTTAAAGCAGAAGAGCTGCTTCCTGAGCGGGTTGAGGCAAGTTCGGTGAGAAGTTCCGCGACCCGTTCATCAGCGGTTTATACAGAAACCCATGCAGCAGGAAGTGCTGAGGTAAACTCAGTGGGAAATTCCGCGGCACGCTATACTTATCTTAGGTTGAATGATGAAAAAACTGAAAAACCCAAAACTAAAACTGAGAATATCAAAACTGAATCAAGGGAGGAAAAGAAAATGGAAAAACGTTTAAAAATTGAAGGCATGATGTGCCAGCATTGCGTTCAGCATGTCAGTAAAGCGCTGCAGGGCGTTAAGGGCGTCGACAAAGTCGAGGTTTCTCTGGAGAAAAAAGAAGCCCGCGTCAGCGGCACGGAACCGCTCAGCGATGCTGAGCTGAAAGCTGCTGTCAAAGAAGCAGGCTACGACGTCACAGCGATTGACTAATTGAATGTTTAAGGAGGTATTCTCCATGCCTTTTCAGGTCAACCACCCCATTCTTTTCGGCCTTGCCGCTCTGGTGATCCTCTTCGTGCTCTTTCAGTCGATTTTCTTTCTGCGAAAAGCCTGGAAGCGCGCTCTGGAGCTGGGCCTCTCTTCACAGAAGCTGAGAGAAATGTCCTTCAGCACGGCGGTTTTTACGCTTGCCCCTGCCGTGGCCATTTTGATCGGTCTGATCACGCTCTCCAAGTTTCTGGGCTTGCCGCTGCCCTGGCTGCGGCTCTCGGTTCTGGGCGCGCTGACCTATGAACTCCCAGCTGCTACAGCGGCGGCTGAGGCCATGCATACGCCAATCAATTCGGCAGTCACCGACCCTGCAGCCTACAATGCGATTGCCTGGGTCATGACCCTGGGCATCCTCTCCGGCATCCTGCTGATTCTCTTTTTTCAGAAGAAAATGGCGCAGGGCATGCATAAGATGAAGGCGAAAGATGAACGCTGGAGCGCGATTCTCATGGATTCCCTTTTTCTTGGTATGATTTCCGCTTTTCTTGGCATGATTTTTAAAGATCTGAATCATGGCCTCGCCGGTTGGATTCCCGTGTTTGTTCTGCTTTTTTCCGCCATGCTCATGCTGATCTGCGGCCTTTTCGTCAAGCTTTTTAAATGGCGCTGGCTGGAAAATTACGCTATGCCCATCAGTATGCTGGGGGCGATGGCCTTTGCTATCCCGCTCACGGCCTGGATTGGCTGAGGAGGCTGCTATGAATACGAAACCATATGAACAGCAGATTCACTTCTGGGGACGCTGCTCCCTGGTGATCGCCCTGCTTATGTTTATCGCCTACCCCCTGCTGAGCTGCCTGCTTTTTAACGCCTGGCCGCGGCCTGTGGATGTGCTCACAGGGCTCCTTGCGATCGCCCCGGTATACTGGACGGTCGGCATCATCGAAGCGCTGACCTTCAGCCCGATGCTGGGTTCGGGCGGCTCCTATCTGGGCTTTGTCACGGGCAACCTCACGGCCATGAAGGTGCCTGCCGTGCTCAGGGCCATGCAGCTCATGGACGTGAAGCCTAACACAGAAGAAGGCGAAGTAGTCTCGACCATCGCTATCGCCGTGTCGTCCATCGTGACCACCTCCATTCTCTTCTTCGGGATGCTGCTGCTCACTCAGCTTGCACCGATTCTGGAATCGCCCGTGCTTGCGCCCGCTTTCGACAACATTCTGCCCGCGCTCTTTGGCGGTCTGGCCGTAGTCTTTATCTCGAAAAACTGGAAAATCGCCATCACCCCACTGTTCGCTATGCTTCTGCTTTTCCTCTTTATGCCCGGACTGGCCGGCGCGGTCAGCCTGCTCGTGCCCGTGAGCGCCTTGCTCACCATTGGCGTTGCGCGCCTGCTCTATAAGAAAAATCTGATCTGAAGCGTGGACTGAACCGCATTAAACACCAGCATCACTCAGCTCAGAAGGAAACCATGGCAGTGACAGAAACCTCGCTGCAAGCCTTTGCAAAGAGGGGAACTGTTCACTTAGGAAGAAAATCCAGTTCAATGGTCTAAAGCCATTGGAACTTATATGCGGAAGGAGCCTTTTATGTCCGATCTTCAGAGGGCGGCGGAACATCTGAGCCGTGCCCTGCAGTTTGCCACTGTCTCACATCAGGATAGCCGCCAGGTCGACTGGCCCGTTTTTACGGCTTTCGAGAAATATCTGGAAGAGGCTTATCCCCTCGTTCATCAGAAATTAGAGAAGACCGTGGTGAATGAGCACGGTCTGGTCTTTCGCTGGAAGGGGCGGAAGAGTGAGGAGAGTGAGAAAAGTGAGGGGGATGAAAAGAGCATCCTTCTGACGGCTCACTATGATGTTGTTCCGGCCGATTCTGAGGGCTGGCCCTATCCTCCCTTTTCCGGGGAGATCCATGATGAAAAGATTTACGGGCGGGGCAGTTTTGATGACAAGGGTTCCCTGATTGCGATTCTTGAGGCCGTCACCAGCCTTCTTGAGAAGGGCTTTGTTCCTCCCTGTGATATCACCCTGGCCTTCGGTTTTGACGAAGAAGTCGGCGGCGCACTGGGGGCGCAGAAAATTGCAGCCTGGATGGAAACTGAAGGCCTGTATTTTGACCATGTCCTCGATGAGGGCGGAGCCGTGGCCGATGGGTCGATGATGGGCATAGAAAAGCCCGTCGCGGTGATTGGGGTGGCCGAAAAAGGCAACAGCAGCTTTGTGATCCACTTTGAAGGGGAGGGAGGGCACTCTTCAACCCCTCCGAAAGAGACGGCTGTGAGCACCATGGCCCGTTTTATCCGGGAGGTTCAGTCGAAGCCTGCAAAGCCCAGGCTCACGCCCACAGTCAAGGCCATGCTCAAGGCCACCGCGCCTTTCCGTCCCGGCATCCAGCGCTTTATTCTCGCGCATCCGGATCTGTTTGCGCCGCTGCTCATAAAAATCCTGCAGAAAAATCGTCAGACCGCCGCCATGCTGCGGACAACGACCAGCTTTACTATGGCGGCAGGCGGCGTTTCTCATAACGTTCTGCCGGAAAAAGCCAGCTGCACAGTCAATCTGCGAATTCTTCAGGGTGACAGCGTGGCTCAGGCGCTGCAGCGTTTCCGGGATATCGGCATTCCCTGTCAGGTCGAAGCTATCCTCCAGGAAGAGCCGACAGCGGCTTCCCAGTTGGAAGGTCCGGCCATGGAGCACCTGCGCTCCAGTATTGCCAGCATATTCCCGGAGGCAGTGATCACCCCTTATCTGATGGTGGGTGGAACGGACTGCCGTCACTATGCCCGGGTATGCCGCAACGCCTACCGTTTTGAACCGGCCAGAGTCAGTGAAAAAGAGCTTTCACTCATGCACGGCAAGGGCGAATATCTGAGCCTGAAAAATTTAAAAATGATGATCGAATTTTATGAGACTTATATCCGCACCCTGGCGTAAGCCAACATTTTGCTCCGCTTCAAACAGCACGGATCAAAAACAAGCGGAAGGTTATCCAGGAAAGAGAGAACCATGAAAAAATCAAGTGAAAAAGACGTGAAAAAAGCCTCTGGCCTTCGTGGGGCGGCGAAAATGTCCAAAGCTGTCGAAGCTCCCCAAGCCTCCGAAGCAGCAAGCAGAGCAGGAGAGAGCCAGCTTTTGCTGATCAAACATGCCCGCCTCTGGCGGCGGGGCGAAGCGAAGCCGCAGGAGCTGGAGCTGCTCATCGGCGGTGGAAAAATTTTGAAGCTGGGCAAGGACTTAGGCCTTGCCAGGGACTTTTGTCCAATCTGGGATGCCGGGGGCGACCTGCTGATTCCGGCCTATGTCGATCAACACGTTCATATCACCGGCGGCGGTGGCGAAGGCGGCTTTGCCAATCAGGTCCCGCCGATTCAGCTTTCCACGATTGTGCAGGGCGGCGTGGCGACGCTGGGCGGCCTTCTGGGTACAGATGGCTGCACGCGTTCCGTCGAAAACGTGCTGGCCAAATGCAAGGGCCTCAACGAAGAAGGACTGAGCTGCTTCGCCTATACCGGCTCCTATGTGCTGCCCTCGGCGACCATCTGTGGATCGATCACCCGCGACATTGTCCTGATTCAGGAGATTATCGGCGTTAAAGTGGCCGTTTCGGATCACCGCTCCTGCGGCATTACCGATGATGAACTCATCAAAGTGGGTTTTGCGGCCCGTCAGGGCGGTGTTCTGGCCAATAAAGCCGGTGTGGTTCACATTCACGTCGGTTCAGGAAAAGATGGTATTGGCCTCATTTTCCGCGCCCTGGAAAAGAGTGATCTGCCCATCTCGGTTTTCCGTCCAACCCACATGGAAACACATTTTGAAGAAAGTTTACGCTTTGCCAAGCTCGGAGGTTATGTCGACTTAACGACAGGCGGGAAGCCTGAAAAAACAGCGGAAGCGCTTGCCCGTCTGCTCTGTGAAGCCCCTGCTGATCGCTTTACGCTGAGCTCTGATGCCAACGGCAGTATGCCGCGCTGGAATGAACGCAAAGAGATCATCGGCATCCGGGCCTCGGAAATAGCGGCGAACCAGGCCTGTGTGAAAGCTCTTGTAGAAGATCAGAAAATCCCTCTCCCGGAGGCTGCCGCCCATCTCAGCGAGTACCCGGCACGCGCCCTCGGCCTTTTCCCGAAGAAGGGCATCATTGCGGAAGGCGCCGATGCCGATTTACTCTTTCTCGATGAGCAGCTGAATATCCGCAGCCTTTTTGCCCGGGGACAGTGTTTCCTTGAAGCAGGGAAACTCCTGCGCCGTGGACGTTTTGAAGGCTGAAGGGTGCGACGCTTTATGACAGACGCTTTACGACAGAGGAAACGTGGGGAAACTTCTGTGTCGTGGACTTTTTGAGCTGGAATCGATTGGACAGGCGTCTTAATGTTTTTACCTGATAAACTTATTGGAAAAGCCGATATGGTTTGACCTTCACCTGTGTGCTGCATAAAATAAGCAGGCGCCACAGTGCCTAAACTACGGCGCTTTTATAGATTTTGGAGGTTTTTATGAAAAAAAAATACCGTCATGTACTGGCTCTTCTGCTGGTTCTGATCATGGGTCTTTCCCTGATCGCCTGCCAGGATGCAGGTAAAAAGGAGAACACAGCTGCTCCGGAAAAGACCACGGAGAAAGCCGCTGAGAAGGCTGAGGAAACAAAGGATCAGGCTGATAAAGCGACAGAGGCCAGCGCAGCCGAAAGTCAGAAAGAAGAAGCTGCTGCAGCTGAAACCAGCGCTGAGCAGGCGGCTGAGGATAAAAAAGGCGATGCGGAGCTGGAAAAAGAGCTGATCGTCTATTCGACGCACCCCGAAGATATGCTGACCGTCATCGCCGATAAATTTGAAGAAAAAACCGGCGTAAAAGTGGAGTTTATTAACCTCAAGGGTGCTCTCGCCGAGAGAGTTCGCTCGGAAAAAGACAATCCGCAGGCCGACATTATGTACGGCGGTTCCGTATCGCTCTATGCATCTCTGGCCAAAGATCAGTGCTTTGCCAAAGTGGAGCCCAGCTGGGCCAAGGATCTGCCGGAAAATCTGAAGAGCCCGGATGGTGTCTGGTACGCGACCATGCAGACCCCGGTGGTTTTCTTTTACAACAGCGAAAAACTCGCCAAAGAAGATGTGCCTAAAACCTGGGCCGACCTTGCTGACCCCCGCTACGAAGGCAAAATCTGCTCCCGTGACGGACTTTCTTCTTCCCAGCGTGCGACCGTCGCTTCGATCCTCTACACCTACGATAAAAAGGGTGAGATTGACGCGGCCTGGGACTATCTGAAAAAGCTGGATGCGAACACAAAGAGCTACTACAACTCCGGTTCACAGCATTTCCAGGCTGTCGGCAAGGGCGAAGCTCCGCTGAGCTATGGCGTGCACTCAGCCATTATTCAGAACCGTGATAAAAATAATCTGCCCCTGGAGATCGTCATTCCTGAAGATGGCGCGGTGCTCATTCCTGACGGGGTGGCGGCCATTAATAAGGCGCCCCATCCCGCAGCTGCCGCTGCTTTTGTCGAATTTGTCGGCTCTGAGGAAGTTCAGGCCATGCTGGCCAATCAATTCCAGCGCTATCCTGTTCTGAAGGCCGCCACCAAGCAGGGTCCTGACTGGATGCAGGTTGAGATGACCGCTATGGATGTTGACTGGGCGAAACTCTCCGAAAAAGAAGGAGAATGGATCCAGAAGTGGGAAGACGAAATCCGCAGCGCGGACAAGGACATTAAATAATCCCGGCTTTCATAGCCCATAGCTTTCCTGTCGGAGAGGCGTATCTTCTGTCAGGTTAAGTAAACTCTAAGCTAAGCCCGGCTTTATGCCGGGCTTATTTTATAAGCGAGTAAAAGGCCGGGTGTTGCTGAGTGAGTGCATCAAGTTGTGGAATTCTGTTTCCTGAGCAGAGAAAGCGGCTCCATGAGGCACTTTTGCCCGGGACTTTAGAAAGTGCCCTACAATAGCTAGAATAGAAGCAAGTTATTTTCTTTTGAGAGGACAGAGAGATGATAAAAATTGAGGGACTGCGCAAGTCTTTTGGTCAGCAGGAAGTTTTATGCGGGATTGACCTGGAGATCAGAGATGGTGAGCTGGTTTCACTTCTGGGTCCTTCCGGCTGCGGCAAATCGACCTTTCTTCGCATTCTGGCCGGTTTTGAAACAGCGGATGCGGGCCAGGTTTTTATGGAAGGTGAAGAACTCCTGACCAAGCCCCTGCAAAAACGGAAGATAGCCATGGTTTTTCAGAACTACGCGCTTTTCCCTCACATGAGTGTGGAAGAGAACATCGCCTATGCCCTGCGTCAGCGCAAGGTCTCAGCAGGGGACATTGCCGGGCGTCTGGATCAACTGCTCAACCTCACCCAGCTCAGTCATCTGCGCAGTAAAAACGTGGGCTATCTCTCCGGCGGAGAACAGCAGCGAACCGCCTTTGCCCGGGCTTTAGCCGCCGACCCGGAGCTGCTGCTTCTGGATGAACCCCTGTCGAATATTGATGCTCGCCTGCGGGAAGAAATGCGGGAGGAGATTCACCGTCTCCACAAAGAGACCGGAGTCACCAGCATCTACGTAACCCATGACCAAAGTGAGGCCCTCTACCTCTCCGATCGGGTCGTTCTGCTCAATCAGGGGAAGATCGAGCAGGAGGGTCTTCCTGCGGACATCTATAATCACCCGATCAGCCTTTATGCGGCCGATTTTGTCGGCAGTAACAATATCCTCAGAATACCGGAGCTTTTGAAGGCTTTTGCGCCTGCCGCGGCCCTGGCCATCCGCCCCGAGAATATTAAGATTTTGGATAAGAGCGATGACCAGGCGGATGTTCGCGGCAAGATTGTCTCGCGCTTTTTCTGCGGGGCAAGCATGCGTTATCGCTTCGACCTCGGCTCGGCTCATATCACCGTGGAATGTCCCAACAGAACCGATCAGCGTCATCACGAGCCAGGCGAAGAGCTTGGCCTCTGCTTCGAGCGTTCGGCCATCAATGCCTACAATGAAGAGGGGAGACTTATCCATGTTCAAGCCTGAGAAGAACCCTGCGGGTCTGCTCTCTTTCAGACCTGGACCGCTTCAGCGCTTCCTGCGCCTCTGCCTCTGGATCCTGAGCTTTCTCTTCCTTTTCAGCTTTGTTTTCTGGCCTGTCCTGCGGACGCTCAGTCTCGTCTATCAGGAAAATCAGGGCGATTTGCCGCTCATCTGGCAAAAACTCTGGAGCTCCCACAATGTCGAAGCCTTGCGCAATTCCATCCTTCTGGGCCTCCTGACAGTCGTCGTCTGCGGAGCTACGGGGAGTTTTCTCGCCTTCTATACCCTCATGATTCAGCCCCGAAAGGCCAAAGTGCTCCATAGTTTTCTCTTTTTGCCCTTTGTCTTGCCCGGCGTGGTCTCGGTTCTCGCTTTTATTCAAATCTACGCCGATACCGGCGTCATCAACCAGACGCTCAAAGCCCTCTTTCACCTGGACGAGGCCCCTTTCCAATTTACCGGTCTTCCGGCCATCCTGCTCATTCACGCGGCCACCCAATATGTCATTTTTTATCTGCAGCTGCGCCTTGCCCTGCAAAATGTCGATCATTCGCAAATTGAAGCGGCCAGACAACTGGGAGCCTCTCCCTGGTCGGTCTTTTCCACGGTCTTCTGGCCGGAGTGCAGGCAGGCTGTACTGACGTCATCTTTATTGACCTTTGTGTCCGGCATATCCGCCTATTCCGCTCCCTATCTTGTGGGCGGACGCTTTACTGTCCTTTCGGCTCGGATAGCCGCCTCGAAACTCAACAACGATATGGGTGGCGCCCGCCTCCAGGTTCTCCTCCTCTTTGGCCTTGCCGCCATCCTCATGCTCTTCAGCGAACGCTTTGCCCGGCAGCAACACTTCGACCGGGACAGTCGCGGTGTCCGCCGCGGGCGTTTTGTGGTTCAGAATAAGAAGCTGCGTTTTCTCCTGCATCTCATCGCCGTGCTTTTGATTCTCATGATTTTCCTCCCTCTGCTCGCGGTTATATATTTTTCTTTCGGCCCCACCAGAGAGTGGATGACCCAAATTGTGCCGACGACCCTGACCCTGGAAAATTATGTCCAGCTTTTCGGCGCGCGCCGCGCCTTCCGTCCTTTAAGAAACAGCTTACAGATGTCCCTTCTGGCTGCCCTGACAGCCTGTGTTTTTTCGCTTATTTTCCTGCTTATTTCAGATCGTCGGCGTGATGCAGCCAGCAATTTCGGCCGCTTTGGCTTTACCCTGCCCGCTGCGATTCCTGCTTCCACCCTGGGAATTATGCTGATTTCAGCCTTCAACCAGCCTTTTCTGCTTCTGGGCAATCAGATTCTGGTGGGAACCTTCTGGATTATGCCCCTGGCCTACGCGATCACGGCTTTGCCCATAGGTTTCCGTACCGTTCAGGGCTCACTCGAACGCTTTCCTCTCGATTATGCCCATGCCGCGGCCAACCTCGGGGCTTCCTCCTGGAAAGTGCTCTGGCAGATTCGTCTGCCTCTGGCGAGACCAGCCATCATCAGCGCCTTTCTTTATGTCTTTATGCGTGGCCTGGGTGAATACAACATTTCCTCACTGCTCTACAACGTGAAGACGGAGCCCATTTCCATCCGCATGATTTCGGCGATGCATGACTACAACATGGGCCTTTCGATGGCGTATGCCAGCGTTATTCTCATCATGAGCCTGCTGATTTCCTTTATCGTCAGCAGCCTGGAGAAAAGGCGCTCACAGTTGAATCGAGAGTAAGTGCGACTCAGTTTAACGGCCTGCAAAGTCGAGTTTGGGAAAGAGACGGTAGCTTGCTCTGCCGATGACAGGTCGTATTTTGCTCTGGTAAAAGCAGGCAAGAGCCTGCTCTGACAAAGGCAGATGATCTTTCGCAACAGAAAAAGAGCCATTATTTGACTGAGGAAAATTTTTCTGCTTGCGTTATACTATGAGATAAGAATATGAAAAGAGGTTGCCCCATGAGAAAAAAACTGTCTGTTTTTCTTTTCATTTGCCTTGTCTGCCTATCTCTGGCAGGCGCACAGACGATCTTTGCTGAAAGCGAAGCGCCGCAGTCTTCTGATCCCCTTTCAAAGTCCAGTGCTACCCTAGATGGCACAGAACTTCCCTTGCCCTGTGAGATGAAGGTTCTGAGCGACGCCGGCTGGGAGATCGATGAGCCCAAACGTGTGCTGGAAGCCGGACAAACGGCCTTCGTCCAGCTGCATAAGGGCGAAAGCCAAATGGGTGTGCTGCTGGCTTCTCTGGCTTTGGAATCGCGTCCCCTGAGTGAATGCGAGATCATCAGTCTTCGCGTCCAGGAAGGGAAAGTATCATCGGACAGCCTGATTCTGCCTGAAGAGATCAAGCTTGGATCCAGCAAGGCCGAGCTCATCGCCGCCTATGGCGAAACAGCTGATGAGATCGATACCGACGATGTCAGCGTGCTCAACTACAGTACGCTGCGTGGTCAGATTCGCTTCTGGGTTCAGAAAGATAAAAACCTTGTCGAGGCTATTGAGTTGAATGCTGCGGCTGAAGCTTACAGCCGCCTGACGGCGCTGCAGGCTGCAGAAGGCAGCGATAACACCATTCGCATCGGGGTCTTTGAACCGCTGAGCGGTGCCTTTGGCGCTGCCGCCGAAGAAATTCTCTCCGGAATTAACCTGGCTCAGAGCCAGCGCCCCGAAGTTCTGGGTCGGAAAATTGAGCTGGTGCAGGCGGACAACCAGTCCAATGCTGCAGAAGCCTACTCCATCGTCGAACGTCTGCTGGCCAAAAACGATATCTCAGCCGTGATTGGCTCTTATGGCTCTGGCCTCAGCCTCGCTGCAGGCCCCGCTTTTGCCGAAGCCAAAGTGCCGGCGGTTGCCTGCTCTTCCACGAATCCAGACGTGACCAGAGACAATCCTTATTACTTCCGTGTCTGCTTTACCGATAGCTTCCAGGGTTCTATCCTGGCCAGATTTGCCTTAGATAAATTTCAGGCCAAAACGGCGGCCACCCTTACAGACGTGACCTCGAATTACTCGCTTGGCCTGGTGAAGAGTTTCACGGAGAGCTTCAAAAAAGCCAACGGCGACAACGCCCTGCTCAGCGAAGGCCAGTATCTGAGCGGAGCACAGGACTTCAGTGTGCAGCTCGAACAAATCAAGGCCGCCAATCCTGACGTGATTGTCTGTCCCGGAAATTACAGCGACAGCGGCTTTATCATCAAACAAGCCCGTGCCATGGGCATTACTGCTCCTATTCTCGGCGGCGACACCTGGGATTCCGCCGACCTTATCACCCTTGCTGGTGATGCGGCGAATCAGGACGTCTACTTTGTCTCACATTTCAGCGCTGAGCTTCCGGCCAACGAAGAGGCCAAAAACTTTGATAAGCTCTACCAGGAAAAAGTTCAAAAAGCTCCGGGCAGCATGGCTGCTTTAGGCTACGACGCTTATATGCTTATCGTCGATGCCATCGAGCGCGCCGGATCAGCTGAGCCAGAGGCCGTTCAGAAAGCCCTTGCCGAAGGCCAGAAATTCCTCGGCGTGAGCGGCGAGATGACCTTCGACAAATACGGCGATCCTCACAAACAAGCTGTGATCAGCAGCATCAAGGAAGGCAAGATCGTCGCGCTGGAAAGCGTACCCGCAGAATAAAGCGCCCACTTCCCCCGTCACTTGCTATACTTCCCCCGCCACTTGCTAAATAAGCAACAGCGGGGGAGTTTTTTTTGAAAAAACTCCTGCCACACGCCTTCTCAGCGAGCGGAGCTTAACGAACTTGCGCTTTTGACTTGACCAGCCCCCCTCTCTTCGTGCTACAATACGAAAGCTCGACGAAGCAGAAGCCTCTGCTTCGCGATTCATTCGCTCATGGAGAAGTACCCAAGAGGCCGAAGGGGACGGTTTGCTAAACCGTTAGTAGGGGTTTACTCTAGCGAGGGTTCGAATCCCTCCTTCTCCGCCATAGCATTTTTTTATAAATGCAAAACCCCTGAAATGTAATGTTTTCAGGGGTTTTCATTTTTTAACAAATGTTGAACATTTGGGGTATGATGCTAATTTTGGGGTACTAGTTGGGTTACTGGGGGGAAATAACAATACTCCTCTAACTTGAGGCAGATTTATTCGACATCAGGTTGACAAATCCTACTTGCCAGGTCAAAAGAGAGATGATTGATCAGAGAATAGGAACTTAAAGCGTCCTGGAAGATATGACCTTTGTGTTTCACTTTCGTTATAAAAAGCGTATACTTTATCTAACGAAAGGAACGTGAAATGGTACGGGAGAAATATCAAAGTCTAATAGAAAACAGGATTTCTGAAATGCTGCCCGGAAGCATTTTTATTACATCCGACTTTGCCGATATCGCACCGACTGCTGCCATCAATATGGCTCTTTCACGACTTGATAGGTCAGGAGTGATACGACGAATAATGCGGGGAATCTATGATAAACCTCGTTTCAGCAAACTACTGAATGAACCGGTAGCTGCTGACCCGTCAAAAGTAGCCGAAGCGATTGCAAGGAAAAACAGGTGGTCGATCCTTCCCATGGGGGAGGCAGCATTAAATTTATTACGAATATCAACTCAGGTTCCAGCAGTTTGGCAGTACGTAAGCGATGGTCCATACAAAGAATACAGCTATGGCAATATTTACATTTCTTTTTTTCGAACGTTAAACAGAGAAGTCAGCCGATATTCTTTTACAACCGGGCTGGTCATACAGGGTCTGCGAGCACTTGGCAGGGAGCATGTCAGCGAGTCGGTCATTCGCTCATTAAGTGCAAGATTGTCTATTGAAGAAAAACAAAAGCTGCTTCATGAGGCGAAGGGAACAACGGCATGGATTTTTGACTGCATTAAGAAAATCTGTGAGGTGAACCAAAAATGATAGGAATCGCATCGTTACCCAAAAAAGAACGAGAGGCGTTATTTTTGAATACATCTAAGAAGATTGGTGTGCCTCCCGGGATCGTAGAAAAAGATTTTTGGGTCTGTTATTTGTTGGACTACCTATTTCATCGTTGTGCATGGAAAGATAGAATGGTTTTTAAAGGTGGAACCAGTTTGTTGATGGCGTATCACTTGATTGAACGATTTTCAGAAGATATTGATTTAATTCTTGACTGGAGGCTGCTCGGGTATGGTATCAGAGAACCTTGGAATCCGCGTTCAAATACTCAGCAGGATAAGTTCAGCGAATCATCGCAAAAGAAAACAATCAAGCTTTTGGAAGAAACCTTTATCCCTATGGTGCAAGCGGATATATCGACTGAAATCAAGGAAAAAGCGGCAATATTTCTGGAGCAGGAGGAAGCTGCAATTGTAAATTTTGCCTATCCGCAGATTTACACCGACAGCTCGATTCTACAAGTGATTCGTTTGGAGATTGGGGCATTGGCATCCTGGTCTCCTTCACAGGACTCTGTCATTTCATCTTTTGCTGCCAAACAATATCCAAATATTTTTGAACGGCCAGAAACTGTGATCCGGACCGCTGTTCCCGAAAGAACTTTCTGGGAAAAAGTAACGATACTCCATAGAGAGGCGAACCGAGAGCATGGGGAATTTCCCAGAAGATATTCTCGTCATTATTACGATTTATATAAATTAGCAGCAAGTCCGGTGAAGATTCATGCATATCAGGATTTAGCCTTGCTAGAAAATGTCGTTGCCTTCAAAATGAAGTTTTATCGGTGTCCATGGGCGAAGTATGAAGAGGCGCTGCCAGGGAAAATCAAACTGATGCCTTCTGAACGTTATTTTCCTGCATTGCAAGAGGACTATAGCAAAATGAAAAACATGATCTACGGAGTCATTCCAACTTTCGATGCAATCATGACAGGTATTAGAGAAATGGAGAACGAGATCAACCAATTGTAGAAACAACCAGCCCTGTCGGAAGCTTGTTATGCAAACTTTCATGTGAATTAGCAAAGTGATGATAAGCCTGGTATAGCTATGTTTCAGCTTTTACGAGGTGGTTAATTTTGAGAATCCCTCCTTCTCCGCCATAATAGTCATGAAACATAAGTGACTTGCCCAAAAGCCCCAGAAATGGGGCTTTTGTCATTCTTTGCTTGTTCATTATAAAATTTTAATACATATAATACCTGACGGTTCGAAAGGTAAAAACTTGAGATCAAAGCGAAAATTATGAATGCCAGAAATAAAAACTTGCGAGTTAAAATCTTAAAAACCTGGAAGTTACATTATCTACTTTCATAAGGAGTAACGTAACAGAAAGATAAATTTGACTATTTTTATCTAGAATGATAGTTTTAGTGGTATATTAAGCGATATATAAGGTTTTCCAATTTAAGAAAATAGACTTCTTTTAAAGATGAGTCTCAGAAAAAAGTGAGGAAGTTCGTATGGGTCGGAAGCAAAATGTTTACGCCGGGTCTGCTAAGCAGACGAAGCTGCTGCAGCGCGTGCAGCTCATTCTGGTGGTTGTTGCCATGTTGGTCAGCATGGTTCAGCCTTTTACCTTTTTCCCGGTTGCCGCTGAAGAGGTGACGCCAGAAGTGCAGGAAAATTCTGCGACAGGCGGCGCAAGTGAAAAAGACGGCGAGACGGCTGAAAAGACAAGCGATGCCGCCGAACCCGTGACGGAGGCTGCTGCAGAGCAGCCAGGCGCTGACGCAGCAAAGCCTGCGGAGGAGGACGGTGCAGAAGTCGGCTCCAGCGCAGGCACAGCTGAGGCGGCCGCGGAGGCCGGTACTGAGAAAAAAACGGAAACTTCTCAAGAAGCACAAGCCGCCGCGAATGAGGCCGAGGGCAAAACTGCAGCCGACGCGGGCGCAAAAGCTGGAACTGAGGGAAATACAGGAAACTCTGGAGAAGTTCCAGCCGCCGCGGACAAGACTGAGGGTCAAACCGCTGCTGAGGAGAGCGGAGAAACCGCTACGGAAGAGAACGAAGAGGCCACGACAGAGGCTGCTGAAGGTCAAGAAAATGAAGAAGCCGCTGCCGGGGATAAAGAAACTGAAGAAGCCTCCGCTGACGAGGAAGATTCTTCTGCATCGACCGAAGAAGAGGCTGAGGACGACGCGGACGATCATGAAGATGCCGACGAGCTTGAAGAAAAGAGGTCTTCGCAAAATGGCCGCCCAGCCAAGTCACCGGCCAAAGCTCCTGCCGGGCAAAACGATCCAAAGTCTCTTGCTGTTTATCTGTATAAGGAAGGGCAGGAAAGTGCCGGAACCAACAGCGAAAATATCGAAGGAGATAACCCCCTTGAAAAAGATGGTAAATATTTCCTGCCTGAAGGAGTACCCCTGAACCTTTTGCTGCAGCTTATTCAGCAAAAAGAACAAAAGACTCTTAAGATTTCGGTTACCGGCCTGAATAACAAAAAGGCGGAAGATCTCATTGATAATGTGCATTACGGCCTCAACCGCAATGAGTTTACGGTCAAAGTGGGTGACCAGATCATCCGTCTGAAAAAGGATGAGAATGGAAGCTACGTTTTTACAGGAAGCATCGATGCGGCTTCCGATATTCCCACATCGGCCAATATGGAGACCAACATCTATCTTGGCGGCCTCAAGGGCGACTATGGCGACGGCATAAAACTGTCGATTGAATATGGCGATCAGAAATTCGAAAGTGATTTTGCCATCACCAAGAGAAAATATAACGATTCTATCAGTATTGGTGGTCTTGGAAACAAGACGAAAGACCAGTCGGCCCCTTATCCTGTCATCGACGGCGGTCCGACCGACGACACACCGGAAGATGGTAACCGCGTTCTGGAAGAAACCGCCAGAATTGTCGACGCGACGGTGAACTGGGGCAAAGCGCCTCTCGAAAAAAATGGAGAGCCGAATAAAGACGCTTTTATCGACCCAGTTCTGCGCAGCGGCCAGGGCGGAGACACGGTGGCTCTGGACAGCCTTAATATCACGGTGAACCTTCCCGAAGGAAAAGATGCCGAGGGCAAACCCATTTACCCTGAATACATCAAGAATGGCAACTTCCATTACTGCGATAACGGCAATGGAACCCTGACGCTGACGCTGACCCGCGAGCAGATTAAGAAAACTCTGCGCAAGGGTGATGACGGCAAGTATTATTTCTGCGAGAAGGGCTACGATAGTGAAGGTCAAACAGAAGGGAAAGAAGTCGAACTTAAGCAGGCCGATCTTAATGATGTTGTGCTGAAAAATGGCAAAGATCTCGTCTATGTGGTCAAAGACCAAGAGGGTAAGGTCAAACGCTACGCTGTAGAAGAGCAGCTGGTAAAACAGCTGGAGAAGAGCGGCTTTTACCTGATCGGGAACGCCATCTATAAAAAAGATAAACCAACGGATACGAAGTACACCAAGGTCGCCATCTATCAGAAAAATGAAGAAGGTAAGTGGGGCTTCGTGGAGGTCGGTGCAGACGGCCAGCCGACAAATAAAGCCCGATATTACGACCACAAAGATCCCTCTGATGTCGAAGCAAAAGAGAATAATGACGAAAATAAGACCTATCTCACCGAAATCACAGCCGAGAGTATTCTTCACTTTACGGAGAAGTATCAGGCTAAATACGGCGAGGTCTTTAATAAGGTAGAGAAGGACGCCGACGGCAAGACCACGGAAACGGCCGCCCAGGGGGTGCGTGAAGTTGTTGGTGGTCAGACCGAAACCGACGTGACCCGCCGCAATATCTGGGTGACGCGTGAAGAGAAAACTAAAGACGAGAGCGGCACGGATAAAACGGAGCAAATCAGCTACTACAATGGCACGATCATTGATACGGCGAAGGCCGTCATCCTCGACGCTTCGAAAAAAGTCGTGAGCGTCATCAAAGACACCATCAACGACACCTTTGAGATTATAAAAAACGCCCTCATTGACGAGAAGGGCGAACGCTATAATGGCGACCCCTCTGAAATTACGATCGACGGCAATACCGTCACGCGAGATGGCCAGGATTATGTGAAGGTAAAAGACGACAAGGGAGTAGAAAAAGAATACCGTCTGGTCGAGCATGCCGTTTTCAAAGCGGTGAATTCGGTAAAAACCTTCCTCGAAGGCTTCTCATGGTTTTCACCTGAAGAAAAGACAGACGAAGAAGACAATAAAAAAGTCAATCAGGTTGGGAACGCTGCCTTGTCAAACAGTGACAACGGTAAGCGGCTTGTCGTAGACAAGGACGACAAGGTCCAGAACTTTACAGCAAAGAAGAATGCAGACAAAAAGTGGGAATTCACCCTGCTCAACGGAACGACTGATAGCAAGGGAAAACCCAAGGATATCACAGTGAGTGAGGGTGATGATAAAGCAGGGGTTAACGGCAAGGACGATATCAGCGTCGATGATAAATCCGCGTTGATCGACAGCAACCTGCGCAAGATCAGCGAGAAAAAAGACGACGGCAGCTATGAGGGCTACGCCGGCGTAAAAGACAACTATTACTACGACGGCAAGCGCTATGTGCCGATCGGCTATCACTACGACGAAACAAAGAAGATATACGTCAAAAATGACGGAACCACGAACGTACCCAGCTACGAGCAGGCGAAAAAGGCCATCAAGGAAGGCAGCCAGGGCCGCTATTACTACAAAGATCTCATCGACATTTCCTTAAATCCCGGCGAGAAGGAAGAGCTGGCGGAAAAAGATGCGAAAACCCTCGAAAATGTCACCCAAAAAACGCATTACAGCGGCAGCACAGATGAGAAGGATTACGTCAGAAAAGGCGACGATGGAAAGGACATCTACGTCAAACAAAAGGATGGCGATTCCACCTATTTCGTCAATGTCAAGGATGGCCATGATATCTTGAGCGATCAGGAGAAAAAAGACGCCATCTTCAAAACCTGCAAAGACAAGGAAGGTAACGAGAAAAAGACCTACCTCGGCCAGGGCGATATTTATGATTATTATGATAAGTATTTCCGCCATATTAAACTGAGCTTCCCTAAGTTCCTTGCCGGACCTGCCTTCGCCTACGATGCGGAAGCGACACTTTCCGGGACTTATACGAATCCGTACAATAAAAAAACAAAGGACGCCATCTCGAATAAAGATCTCAATGAGGGTGCCGAACGAACTAAGGCGGCGGACAATAAGCGCTTCACGCTGAAAAACATTAAACCCCAGGATCAAAACTTTGGCAAAAAAAGACCGGATGAATTCAATAATAATGCCAAGATGAATTTCGACCTATTTAACCTGCTCTTCCGCAGCGGTAAGGGGCGCGATGGGAAATGGCGTGATAAGTATTTAAAATATCTCCTCACGACCGATCCGGCAGAGCTCTCAGCGGAAAATGCGAAGCGACTCCAGCAGATCAGGGAGAGTTTCCGGCAGCGCTATGGTGCGGAACTCCAGTGGGGAATCCTTGATGATGGCAGCGAGGGCTTGTTGTATGCCAAAAAGAACGCAGATGGCACAACGACGACCGTCGAGGCAAAACGCAGTCTGGACTGGACGATCTTCCTCAATAGTACGGCGAAAGACGGATATCCTGAAGCCGACAACGAACAGCTCGTCTTCTATGACTTCCACCTCGACCCGCGTCTGGTTTACGATGCGGTGACCTTCAATCTGCCCCGTCTCTTCTTTGACACCCTCAAACATGTGCTTAGAGACAGATTCCATGGCGATAGCGACTATGCCTATCTCGACGATGTCGAAGAAGTGAGCTTCGGCGTCAACCCCAACTATCAGCGCAGTCGTTATCTCCAGGTGAGCGATTGGAAGATCAACATCAAGAATTTCATAACCCAATTTGTGGCCGCACTGAATCAAAACAAGCCGAAGGATGCTGATGGTAAAACCATAAAACTTACGGAGCAAGATATCAGCGGCGAAAGTGGACTGGTTCAGGGACCGGAAGATACACCTCTGCAGAAGTTCATCAAGAGCCTCATTGGCCAGCCGGTTAAAGATAAGGATGGCGCCGAGCAGGACCGCAACAAGCGCTATGTCGATCTGACCGTCGAGAATGTCGAATTCGGCGGCAAAGATGATGAAGGAAAGCAGAAAACACAGAACTTCAACGTTCGCATCGACACGGTGCTCGGCCGCATCAGCATCGGCATCAAAGACTTCTTCAGCAAGAATCTAAAAGATGAAAGTGGAAAAATCACAGAGGAAAAGGCCACCATCGGCAGTGGCGACAATAAAAAAGAAGTCATGCTGAAAGATGGTTACAGCCCCGTCCAGCTCGCTTATGCTCAGCAGCTCGCTTCGCTGAAAGAAACCATCAATGACACAAGTCTCGATACGGTCGATAAGCTGAAAGAAAAATTGAAAAACAAGCTCGGCGATGCGCCCTGCGGCGAAACCTTGCTCGCGAGCATCGACACTTTTGTTAATGAAAATAGCGGACCAACTGATGAAGCGAAGTTTAAAGCGCTGAAAGATCAATTGACGAAGTCCCTCGACGAGCTGGCCCTGCTCACCGACCATATGAAAGCAGACAAGGACGGCAATATTCCCGAGGCTTACGACTTCCTCAATCGCAGCTTCAACGCTCTGCGCATCACCCTGAAAAAGGGCTTTAAACTGCACAGCCTGGATAACCCGCAGACCCAGGTCAAGATGGACGTCAACACCGTGATTGCGGATCAGGTGGAAGTGCCCTTTACGGATGAATACGGCCAGGATCTGACGAACTACGAGCTCTATCTCCGCGATGAGATTGCATCGCTCCTGAAGAATGACGGGGTGAAGGACAGCACAAACGAGAAAGAAAAACTCGGCCTCACAAAGGAGCAGATGGAGAAGGCGAAAAAGATTGATCTCACTAAGCCCGACACAGTGGATTCGCTTGTGCAGAGCCTGAGCGAAGCTCAGTATCGTAAGCTCTACAGCCTGGCCCATCAAGCAATGGCGGAAAAGAATGATATTGAGATCAAAAAGCTCGTCAGCGAAGATGGCGACAAACGTAAATATTACAACCGCGCCAGGATGGGAAAAGACCTCAGTTACGAAGACTTGCAGGGCTATTACGAAAAGGACAGCGAAATCAAGAGCGGCTTGCGAGAAGAAGCAAATGTCAAGCGGAAAACCCTAGTTAACGGCTATTACATTGAAGAAGAAGATAAGAATGGAGAGTGGACGGGCGTCGAAATTAAAGACAAAAAATATGATATTCAAACCCCGGCGCTGCTCAATCAGAAGATCAATCTCATTGCCTACTATCTCCAGCAGCAGGGTTACAATGGCGCTTACTTTGGCAATGAAGCGGCGTATCGCCTGCAGACGGAAAAAGCTCCTGCAAACATTTTCAACAGCGGCAATGCCTGGAAGAAAACCCGCTGCCATGACGGCATTCTGCCCTGTGTCGTCATTGAGGGTGGCGATGCGGCCAGCGGCAAAACTCCTGACGAAGATAAAGATAGCGACATGAATGTTGCCCGCGACCGGGTGACGATTACCTATGAAACCTCCGAAGGTCCTGATTCCGAAAATCCGCAGTTCCACAAAAATTCACCGCGTGAAAACGACACGATCCGGGTCAAAGAAGACAGCTGGCAAAATCCCGACAAAAAGACGGTCGAAGCCTTTAGGGAAAGCCTCGAGTCAAATTATACCAACACCGATTTGCGCAACCTCTACGACTCTATGAAGAAGGGTATGAAGCTCCTGATCGCCTGGAATAAAGCCGCTTCGAAGGATGGCCAAACCGAGGCCGGAGCCTACCTGAGCCAGGAACAGATCGACATGCTGAACGACATCAAGGGCGCTACGAAGCTTAGAGAGAAGGCAAACAGCCCGGGCGGTTTTAGCGACGAGGATCTCAAGACCATCATGGCCGCGATCAACGTTGCCGAGCGCTGCATCGACTTCAGCCTCGAGATGAAGGTGGATGCCCTCTCCAGACAGGCGAAGATCGACCATCTCAAACTTGTTGAGAATAAAACGGCTGAATACGTTAAAAATATGAAGATTGAGGGCGACTATAACGAGAACGGTTATCGTGTCGTCAAAAATGGCTTCCTCTTTGACCTTATCCCCAACGGCCTCCTGCCCTATTACACTGACAAGGACGGCCAGATAAAAAACACGCTGCAGATGAAACTCAATATCACTTACAAGAACCTGATCAATGAAGGTTCAGTGGATGATAACGGGAAGTATATCGGCCCCAACAAAGACCTTTTCGTGCTCGAGGACGGCAAGCTGAAAATGGAGGACGGCAAGCCCGTTCTCAATAAAGAAAGTAAGCTTTATAAGCAGCTCAGTGCGGCTATGCCGGTCTACAAAGATGTGAAGAGCCTGCTGGAAGAGCTGAAAAAAGAAGGCGAAGGCGAAGGCTCAAAATATCAGCTGCTGCTGAATAGTCTGAAAGCTGCGGGTATTGACGTAGAAAAACTCCCCGAAGATCAGCAGGCCATCATCGTCTGGCTGCCTGAGTTTGAAGCGCCTCATAAAACAGGCCCACAGTTTAAGCTCGACATTAAAGGTTTCATGGCCTCTGAAACGGCCCAGTTTGGCAAAAAGAAAAATCTGGGAATCTCGCAGATCGGCCACGACTTTGTGCCCTTCACCCTGACCGGGGAAAAGGATGGCAATATCAACAAATATCTGCGTGTGCTCGATGCCGAGGGCAAAGCGATCACGGATCAGCTTGCCGACGATAAGGACGGCTGGTTTAAGGGAACCAGTACCCTGCACTTTGGCGATAAGTTCGATTACCGTATCACCTATTCATATCAGGGTGTCAGCAACACGAGCAGCGTGGGTGGTACCGATGGCAGAGTCGATAAATTCGGCATTAAGGATTTCCTGCCGGCCTACTACACGAAAGAGACCTTTCAGAAGATTTTGGTTGACATTAAGGCAAAGAACGCTGGTATCAAAGATGAAGACAAGCTGAAAGAGCTGCTTAATTCCGGCGATTTCAGCCCTCGCCTGATTGCCCCGATCGAAATCACTGAGTTCAAAAGCAGTGTGAACCGTCAGAAAGACTCTTTCAGCGTTGTCTACTACGACGTGGACGGCAGGGCTATTGAGAACATTCCCAGCCTTGAAGACTTCAAGGATCTGAGTGATGAGCGGAAAGCAGAATACCTTAAACTGTTGGCCAAGGTGCGCTCTTTCGAGATCAAAGTCAAAGAGGGCCATAAAGTGAGCCCTGATGCTGGCGTCGATGTGCGCCTCCAGATGCAGATGCCGGAGACCGACATTGAACTCAAAGACGGCAAGTATCAGCTCAGCAACGGCGATGTGATCGACCTGAAAAAGTACCTTGAGGGAAAAGAACCGATGTCGATCAGCAATCGCGCCTTCTATGGGCAGAGTGATTCTAACCCGGTGACCATCACCTTAAAGGATGAGACCCTGATTAAGCTCATTAAAAAGTGGAAGGATGCGCAGGGCAAGGATGTGACCCCAAAAAAAGAGGACAAAGACGGCAAGGGCGAGAACCAGCCCGGCGACGGGAATGCCAGCGAGGGTGGCAGCTCAGAGGCGGGAACGGGCAACGGTGAGAACCCGGCTTCGCCCGCTAAGCCCGAGACCAGGCCCTCCTTCCCCGAGGTTACGGTGGAAATTTACCGTCAGTACTGGGATGAAGAGGCGCAAACTTATAAGTATGAACTCGAAAATGGTCAGCGCAAGGTCTACAAGGTTGTGAAACTGAATGCAGAAAATGGCTATGAATTGACCATTAAGGACCTGCCGCGCAGAAAGACCAAGACGGAAAACATCATCAGTTCCGATGGTAAGAATAGCGTTGGGACCGAGACCGTGCTCTACAGTTATCGTTATGTCGTCAGAGAACTCCCCGTTCCAGGCTATGTCGGAACGGTGCTCGGCGATGAGTATCAGATACTGGATGAAACACGGGATGCCACGGGGCTGGTCCGCATCATCGAGAACAAACCCGAAAAGCCGGAGAAACCCGAAAAACCGAGAGAACCGAAAGAACCTCCCACCCCGCCGACACCGGGCGAACCGCCCAAAGAGCAAAGAAAAAAGTCGACCCGCGCGGTTGACCAGCTGCCCAAAACGGCCTCTGCCGCTGCTATCTCCCTTTCAGGGCACTCCAAAGCGCAGTCGGAGCTTTCGTTGCAATCTGCCGAAGCGGACGCAGAGGCTGCCCCACAGCAAGCTAAGAACGTGGCAGGAATCGGACTGCTGCTCAGCAGCCTTTCCCTGGCCTTCGGCGCATTCCTCCTAAGCCGTAAAAACCGCTAACCGCCACATTAAAAAAGCAGAACTGTGTTAATAAAAGCAGAACTGTAATAAAAAAGCAGGGCTGTGTGCACAGCAAAACCACTTGCACAATAAAACGGGGCCGTCTCCAGAGAGACGGCCCCGTTTTTCTGGTCCGGAAAAGGGGATGGACGTAAGCTTTTATATGGCTATGTAAGGATCAGGCAGGAGCCTTCCCTCGCATTCTGTTCGTTTCAGAACCATCCTCTTTGATTCAGATTTGTGAGCGTCGAACCCAAGGTCGTCTAGCAAGATGAAAGCTGAAACTTTAGACTAAACAAAACTGGATGTGTAAAGACGTTTAGTGTAGATGAGTCTAAAGGAGTGTAGTCATGACGAGTCAACTGGTTGAGCTGAAAAAATCGGCAAACTAAATCGCTGGTACGAAGATATAAAGTCACAGAAACAAAGTGGCCTCACAGTAAACGAATGGTGTGAACAAAGCGGAATGAATCGTCACACGTTTTATTATCGGTTCAGAGTGGTGATGCGTGCCTTAGAAGATCGACTCACCAGCGAACAGCCGAAAGGTGTACAATTTGCGGCTTTACCGAAACCGGCTCCAGAGAGCGGGACGGAACGAGCCACCATCCGCCTTCGTCTTGGCGAACTGGAAATAGAGATTCCGACCGGAGCAAGCCGCGAGAACATCCATGCTGTCATCGAGGCCCTGAAGTGCTAAACGATTACAAGACCAAGGGCAAGATCTACCTGGCTCTGGGCTATACCGATCTACGCAAAGGGATTGACGGTTTGTGTGCTTTGGTTCAGGAACACTTTGGCAAAGAGCTCCGGACCCACGATTTGTTCCTGTTTTGTGGACGAAGGACGGATCGGATAAAGGGAGTCATCTGGGAGGGAGATGGATTTCTGCTGCTGTACAAACGATTAGAAGCAGGACGATTCCAATGGCCCCGAACAACAGCTGAACTTGCAGAAATTACCCCTGAACAATACTCGTATCTCATGCGCGGAATGCAGGTGATCTCAGCGAAAATTCCAGTACAGAAGCTCGCCCCTAAAATCGTCTGAAAGCACTGATAAACAGGCATTTCAGCTTGATTAACCAAGCCAAAAAATGATAAAATAACGGCATGGAAACAGTCACGATTTCACAGGCGGAATACCAGAAATTCAAAGCTCAGGAACAGTATATTTGCGAACTGGAGCAACAGAAAAAGTTTCTCCAGGAACAGCTTCACTTACTCAGAAAAGCCCAGTTTGGTTCCAGGAGTGAACGTGCCATTTACCTCAAACAATTAAGCTTAGAAAACCTCTTTGACGAGGTAGAAGTTTTTAGCGATCCTGAACTGGAAGAACCGAAGCTGGAGGAAGTGGTTCAGGTTCCGGCTCACACCCGCAGGAAGAAGTCTGTCAAAGAACAGCTGCCGAAAGAGATTCCCGTTGTGGAACGCCACCACTATGTGGATGAAGCAGGCCGTACCTGCCCGCACTGCTCCGCTGAGCTGGTGGAGATTGGCACAGAAATCCGCGAGACCCTGGGAATGGCCCCCGCCAAGATTTTCGTGATTAGGGATGTGGCCCATATTTATGCCTGTAAGGAATGCGAGAAGGAAGCGGAAGCGGTCACGATCCGCAAAGCGACTCTCCCCGCGGCAGTGATTCCCGGCGGAATGGCCAGCCCTGAGGCGATCGCGAATATTATTAATGACAAGTTCGTCCAGGGAACACCGCTTTACCGGCAAGAACAGTACTGGAACCGCCAAAACGTGATGCTTTCCCGACAGACGATGTCGAATTGGTTACACTATTCCGTTGAAAATTACTTGAAGTATATTTACGACAAGCTCCACCAGGATTTACTAAAAGAAACCATACTGCACGCAGATGAGACGGAACTCCAAGTTCTTCGCGAGGAAGGAAAAAGCCCACAAAGCAAGAGTTACATGTGGCTGTACCGTACCGGGGTTACGTCAGCAACACCAATTGTGCTCTTCCGCTACGAACGAGACCGAAGGCATGACCGGCCCAAGGACTTTCTGAATGGCTTCCGCGGCTATCTTCACAGCGACGGCTACGAGGCTTACCACAAGTTGGAAGGTGTAGTCTCTGTCGGCTGTCTTGTACACGTCCGCAGAAAATTTGTGGAAGCAGTTGAAGCTGCCGGCAAAAGCAAAGGCAGCAGCAACCTTGCCGGCAAGGCGGTGAAGGATCTGCAACAAATCTTTGACTGGGACAGCTCCTGTGCAAACATGACGTTGGAAGAACGCTACCAGAAACGGCTGGAAAAGCAAAAACCTTTCCTGGAGGCTTTCTTTGACTGGGTGGAGAGTATTTCTGTTTCAGAAAAGTCAGCTTTGGGACGGGCCAGAACCTATGCTTTAGGACAGAAAGAGTATGTTCTCAACGTTTACAAAGACAAACGTCTGGAGCTCAGCAACAACCGCGCGGAACGGACAATTAAACCGTTTGTCATTGGACGAAAGAACTGGCTTTTTGCGAACACACCCAAAGGAGCTGAGGACAGCGCGATCCTTTACTCACTGGTAGAAACCGCCAAAGAAACCGGCATAGATCCATACCAGTACTTTATTTACGCCCTTACTGAAGCGGCAGAACTCAGGGCTGCTGATGAGTGTGAGAAAATTGCTGAGCTGACGCCTGCCAATTTTAAAAAGCTAGCCAAGAACGGCTCTGACCGCGGCTAGGTTTGACGCTTACAAAATTCCCGTCATGATCCAATGATGAAAAAAAGAGCAAGTGGTTTTTCTTGTCCACCTGCTCTAAATACTTCTCGTGTTCTCGTTCTCGCCAGTAGACTTTATAAATATCTTCACTGACTTTTACCTTTTGCCCTCTGACATAAAGGTAATACTCTTTTGCCATAAAGTTTCCTCCATTTCTTTTTTGTCTATTTGTTTTTCAGACAAAAAAGGAGGACTCCTGCATCTTGGCATAAGAAGTCCTCTAAAATGGAAGAATTCTGTTCTTTCCTTAACTATATTTAATTGTTTAGACGAGCATATGGAAAGACAGACAACTGTAAATCTTATAAGAAAAAGGAAGGATTTTGTTTTGAGTTATAGCTTCAAAGAAATATATAGCCTTTATCATATCCTGTCCCTCCATTTTACAACTAACTATTCCTCATATATTAAGCCCTTCTACTATTTCAGGTATCCACGCACATAATAAGAAATTTTATGCTTGTACTTTTTCTTTGCTCATCTTATTTAGTTCTCCAAGCATCATAAAGATGCCCACAACAATCATAATGAAATCAACAAGGGGCTGTGTGAACCAAACAGCTTTTACTCCAAATACCATTGGCAGAAGAACCATTGCAGGAACAAATAGGAAGAGCTGTCTAAGCATAACAATAATTCCTGCTTTCTTTCCGTTCCCGATTGATTGGAAGAATGTAATTGTCATTACCATTACTCCATACAGAATAAATACAGAATAGAATAGTCTGAAATTCCCAACGCCCTGTGTTATGATACTTGCTTCTACTCCAAACAAGGAAAGTATCTGACTTGATAGCAATAATGATGGAATCCAAAAGATTGCCGCAAGCACAAGTCCTCCGATAGAAAATACCTTCATTGCTTGCCTTACTCTTTCATATTGCTTTGCTCCGAAGTTTGTTCCGACAACAGGCTGCAATCCTTGACTCATTCCCCAAAGTGGAATGAACGAAAAGGCATATACACGAAGCGATGCTGCCATCAAAATTCCGTTTGGATCTCCGCCATACTTAAATGCCATTTTATAAAGCATAGTCTGTTGAATCATGAACAGAAGCTGCATCATCATAGCTGATGAGCCTACTCCAAACATTTCTTTTTTTATTTCCGCATCAGACTTAATCTTATGAATTTTTACAACCTTGCTCTTTTTCAGGAAGTAGTGCAGCGTTACAACTGCTTGAACAAATTGGGCTGTAATAGTAGCAAGTGCGGCACCCTCAATGGCGTATTCACCCATAACTGTCATTAAAATCGGATCAAGAATGATATTCAGTAAAGCTCCAAGTCCCATTATCATCATGGCTTTTTTCATTAGACCTTCGCCACGCATAACCATGTTTGCGGACTGTGTAAAATTTACAAAGAGGGAACCGATAAAGATTACTCTTAGGTATCTGATACCATAAGCTTTGATCTCACCTGTTGCTCCGACCATATCTAAAAAATGTGGTGCAAGTAGTATTCCGCCAACTGTTATGATCGCCGAAAACAAAATCACCCAGAAAATCAAGGTGCCCATAATTTTATCTACGGTTTTCTGATCTCCTTTACCAATCGCTCGTGATAAAACAGATGCAGAACCTACACCAAGAAGTGTAGACACCCCGCTGTTAAAAAAAGTAAGTGGCATCGCAACGCCGCAGGCAGTCATTGCAGTTTGCCCTATGATTTTCCCAGCAAATATCCCGTCCATTAACGGATACAAACCGATTACTATCATTCCGATAACCGCCGGAATGGATAACTGAAAAAGTAAATCTATCGGTCTTTTTGTTAATAGTTGTTCTTTCATTTCTTGCTTCATTCTAAAATCCCCCTTCTAAAAATATTGCTATTTGATTTTCCATCCGATTGCTCTTTCTCTTTGAGAAATAAATCGTTGGTAAATGTGTGATTTCTCAAGCAGTTCACTATGTGTCCCTATACTTTCTATCTTGCCTTTATCCATGACAACAATCTGATCTGCACCTTGAATGGTTTCCAATTTATGTGCAATGACAAGTACAGTTTTGCCTTTTAGTAAGTTGTGCAGTGCAGCTATAAGTTGCTCTTCATTTTCAGGATCTACGCTTGATGTTGCCTCATCCAAAATCACAATCTTACTTGGTTTAAGCATTGCTCTGGCAATGGAAATTCTTTGACGCTCGCCCAGATTCGATTCAGTGGGCTTCTTAAACCGGGCAACAGTGACAAACGCAAACCCTCAGTACACGTACTGCTCTGTTAGCGCAGATTTCTGTACCAGTCGGCGGTATAAGTCAGAGCTTGCCATGAGTTCGCTGTGAGTGCCCACGCTGTTCACCTTTCCGTCTTCAAAGACAACAATTTTCTGAACCTTTTCGATGGACTTCATGCGATGGGAGATAATCACCACAGTTTTATTTTTCATGAGCTCATTTAGGCTCTTTTGAATGGCCATTTCATTTTCCACGTCCAGGGAAGCGGAAATCTCATCGAGCAGGAGAATCGGCGCATTCTTTAAAAAGGCTCGGGCAATGGAGAGACGCTGACGTTCTCCCCCGGAGAGCTTACTGCCGTTTTCCCCAATCAAGCTCTGGTAGCCCTGGGGCAGCTTTAAAATAAATTCTTCGCAATTCGCCTTCCGGGCTGCTTCCCTGACTTCCTCATCGCTGGCTTCTTTGCGGCCGATACGGATATTCTCCATCACTGTCCCGTTAAAAAGTGTGACGTCCTGGAAGACCATAGAAATCTGCGCGTAAAGACTTTCCGGGGAGATATCCTTCAGCGCCTGAGCACCAAGGGTAATAGAACCCTGATCGTAATCATAAAGGCGGGACAATAGACGAATCATGGTCGTCTTGCCGGAGCCGGACGGCCCAACAAAGGCGGTCACTTCTCCCTGTTTTGCCGTAAAACTGACGTTGTCGAGGACATGATGGTCTCCGTAAGCAAAGCTAAGCCCTTTGACGTTAATGTCATAATTCTTAAGCGACACCGCTTGACCCTTTTGGATGGGGGTGTTTTTCAGTTCTTTAATTCGGTCGACCCGAACGTCAATATGAAACAGTTCGGCAATATTCATACTCACTGCTTCGACAGCATCGGTCATCCGGGCAATGGCAATTAAATAGCCGATACCATAAAGAGGAGTGAGTTCTCCTCGCAGCATAAGCCAGGTAACGGCAAGAATCGTTGTGGCCATAGCGCATTTAACGATTGACATGGCCGTGGTCACGGGAATACCCTGGCCCAGTTCAGCAGACATGTGTATTTTTTCTGCTGCCCGGATCGCCTGATGGATCTCCTTGCGTTTTGTTTCGACCAGCTTGTAAGCATGGATCTCCTGCTGCATTTCGATGGCATCCTGCAGAACCTCAATATTGTCACGACTCTGCTGATAAAAACGCCGGATACATGCCTTTTGATAACGTTTAGAAAAGAGGATAATGCCCAGGCTGAGGACAATGGGAAGCAGCATCGCCAGACCCACACGTGCATTGCTGATAAAAACCAAGAGCAGCATGATGGAAAGAAAGGCGCCCGTCCCGATCGCCTGGGGAATGGCATGGGAAAATGCATGCTCCATATCCAGGACATCCTGCATCAGAGTTTGTGCCAGATCGGAGAGATCATGTTTTGCAAAGTAGCTTAAAGGCAGTTCTTTCAGGGTATCCGCAATGGAGACGCGCAAATCTCGCGCCTCCATATAAGTGGCATTGTAGGTCCAGCGGTATTCAAGATCGAGAGCCAGGTACATGCAAAGGACAATGGCTGCCATGGCAAGCAAATAGCCCGGTAAATGGCTGAGCTGCCCAGTGCTCAGAATATCCCGCGCGAAGTAGAAGAATAGCATCATGGCGGCCATATATGTGATATTGACGAAAAAAGAGGCGATGGACGCCATCGTCATGCCTCGCGCTCCCTTATCTGTCAGTGCAAAGCTTTTCTGTAGTGTTTTCATGCGACCACCTTCCAATCATTCGCCTGCGCATAGAGATGCTGCAAATCAGCATAGCGACCTTTCTTTTCCATCAAGCTCTGATGGCTTCCACGTTCCAGAATTTTGCCCTCTTCCACCACCAGAATTTCATCTGCCTGCCGGATGCTTGTGAGCCGGTGGGCAATCATAATGACGGTTTTTCCCTTCATCAAATGGCTGAAGGCTTTCTGAATTTCATATTCATTTTCCGGATCGGCTGCAGCTGAGGCTTCGTCTAATATAATGATCGGGGCATTCTTCAGAATAGCTCTGGCGATGGCAATTCGCTGTTTTTCACCACCCGACAAATGAACCCCTTTGGAGCCAATGACGGTTTTTTCCCGATCGGGAAATTTACCTAAGATATCTTCGCAGCAGGCCATCTTCAAGGCTGCCATAACTTCGTCATGAGCCGCTTCGGGTTTTCCGATTTGCACATTCTCGTAGATGGAAGTCTTAAAGAGCTTTGCATTTTGAAAGACCATGGCCACTGCGTTTGTCAGCGCTTCTTCGGTGTAATCCGTCAAAGCGTGGCCGCCGATCCGAACCTCCCCTTTCTGCGGCAGGTAATAACCAGCTATCAGTTTGGCCAGGGTCGATTTTCCGCCCCCGGATGAGCCGACCAGGGCATAGATCTTTTCACCATCCAGGTGCAGGGAAAGATCATCAAAAATCTTCTTGTCCTCATAGGCAAAGGAAACGTGATGAAAGTCAATGTCCGTGTTTTCTGCGCGCACGATGTCGCCGTGAGGCATTTTGCCGCTTTGCATTTCTCTGATCAGCGCTTCGATCTTCTCCATGGACGAGGAAGCCAGATAACTGTGCATACCGACATACATGATCTTCATAAAGGCCACAAAGATGATGCCGCAGAAGAGAACATAGAAGACAGCCTTGGTCAAATAGAGTTTGGGATCCTCGCCCTGCGCGATAAAGTAAAATCCCAGAGGAATCAGCAAAAGAAAGACAGAGTTAAAAAAGGTCTGAAAGGAAACATAGGGAACCCGGCAGGACAGGCTGTAACGCAAGACCTTGTCCGCATAGTTGGAAATGCTGTCGTAAAAGTTTTTCAAGGATTTCACGTTCGCGTTGAAGATTTTGACCACGCCCATGTTGCGCACATACTCGACTGCGTGAGCGCCCATTTCCTCCTGGGCTTTCATATATTCCGCCATAAAGGCGCTTTCACCCATCATACTTTTCCCGATTAACGCTCCCAGAACGATCGTCATGATCATAAAGACACAGAGCCGCCAATCAATACGCGCAGCCAGAATCAGACCAAAGAGCGGAATAAACAGGGCCGCAGCCAGATCGGGAAGAAGATGCGCCACACTGCTATGTGTCAGTGCAGTGTTGTCATCCAGGATTTTGCGGATTTTCCCGGAAGGGTTCTTGTCAAAAAAAGCAAAGGGAGCTTCCAAAAGAGCATCCATGCCAGCTTTTTTTAGATTGGCCTCCAGGCGGAAGGCGATAAGATGGGTGGCCATGGCTGCTAAAAAGGTCATGACCGTGTAGGCCAGAGCACAAAGAACGAGGATGGCCACAAGCATGCTCAGGCCTTCAAGATTCTGGCTCGCAAGAATTTTTTCGATAAACGTGTAGAGAATCCGATACTCAGCAATTAAAATCACAGAGGATCCGATGATGAAAAAGAAGGCCAGGAATAGCACAGCCCCCATGCCGGGCACGTAAGTTTTGATTTTTTTATAAACGTCCATAAATACTCCTGTCGCACAATGACAATCGATATAATTTATAAAACATAAGTGTAAAACCTTGCGTTAGCTAAGGCTAACCAAAGGACAAAAAATACTAGTTCACCATCTTGCCCTCCCGTGCATACTCGAGCGCCAACTTCATCATGGAGACAAAAAATGGTCGATTTTTACGGAAGACTTCACGAACTCCCAAAACTTCAGCCCCCAGCATGACGGCATTCATTAAACCCAAAACAAGATCCGAATAAAAAGGCTCCATCAGTATCTTACTTTGAGAGCTGAAATGCTCTTCGAACATGTCCCGATTCTCTTTTTTAAGATCTTCATAGAGAGCCCGGAGATCCGGATTTCGTTGGGAAGCTTGCAGATAAATCACATAGAGACTCATTAAAGCACTGTCGTCCAGAATCTTATCGACCAAAATTTGGACGACAGTTTCATCATTCCAGTCTACATAGCCAGAGTCCATCGACTCAATAATTTTTATGCGATAGGCGATTCCCTCCAGCATCAGATCATGGAGGATGTCAGTTGTATTCGAGTAGTAGTGATAAAATCCGCCCTTGGAAAGAGAAGTCGCCGCAATGATGTCCTCCATTGAGGTCTTCTCAAAACCCTTTTTCAAAAAGATCTTTGTGGCCGCTTCTAAAATTTCCTTTTTACGCTCAGATTTCGCTTTTACAATACGCATGGCTTTTCCTATTACACTTATATAAAGCTCGTAGCTCTTGATCACCGACGCTTCCGTCGATCAAGTTAGCTAAGAATAACTCTGATTTTAAACGACGTCAAGACCCACTGTCAGGGCTGATGGGCATCTGCTGCAGGAGATGGTAAGTGGGCTATCGCGTCAAATCCCAGCACGGCGTGCAATTCCGTATCTGGACCACACAGGTGCTTAAAGAATATTTGTGTAAAGGCTTTGCCCTTGATGACGAACTTCTGAAAGGGCACATCCATAAGCACGTGATTTTCAAGTTGGAAGGATAAAAACCGTTTCTCAGCTCAGCAAGTGTTGGATTCTGGTTGACGTATGTTTTGATGTCATCTATAGTTAGCTTATGCTAACTTAATAATCTTAATAGCATCTTTCTTTACTGCCGGAGGGAAACCTAATGTGGAAATACATGCGCCAGCATCTTCTCTTGTTTTTTGGAGCGGTCTTGGTCTGTCCACTTTCTCTGGCCATCCAGATGAAAGCGCAGCTGCTGAAAGGTGAGGTACTGAACAGCGCTCTGCGCGGTGACCTTTTTTCCACTCAGGGGCCTTTGCCGGCTCTTCTGCTCTATTTCTTTTTTTCTGTTTTATTGGCCTTTGTTTATGCTACGCTGCGCACCCACTTTGCTCAGCGCTGCACTCAGACGATCCGGCAGGCTTTTTTTAAAAGCTATCTTAGCCGCAGTTTCAGACAATTCCGGGCGTTGTCCGAGGGGGAGGTCATTGCCCAATACAGCCAACAAATAACAAATATTGAATTCGAGTTTTTTGTAACTCTTGGTATACTCGCCGAAATGATCGTTACCGTTATTTTTGCGGTTGGAACGCTGATTTACATCCATGCCCTTCTGGGGATGATCTACGCTTTTCTTCTTGCCATCCCGCTTTTGATTCCTCCTCTTTTTGAAAAGATTATTCAGCAAGCAGCCGAAGAAAGGCTCAAGACGAATAAAAGTTTTACCGGGAATCTAAGCAGTTACCTTAAAGTCTTTGAACTCATCAAAAACATGCAAATCGAAGAGCGAATCGCCCGTGATTTTGACCAGGGAAATGATGAGCTCCGCCGAGCTGAGCTGGCTTTGGAAAAGAAAAAAGCAGCAGGCTTCAGTATCAGTTTTCTCACTTCTCTACTGGGTCAGTTCGGTGCAGTAGCGCTTACCGCCTATCTGATCTTCCGGGGTAAATTAGAGGCAGGAAGTTTTATTTCTGTGACGGGTATCACTATGGTCTGCGGAGCCCCTCTGTATTGGATTTCCAATCTTTGGCAGACTCTCATCAGCTCACGGGCCGCGCGCCGTGACGTTCTCACTTTTCTGGCAGATGCTGAAGATCGGATTCTTGTTGAAAGCAGTTATCCTGCAATTCAGCCAGAACTTTTGAAGGAAAGTGCCGTGTGTGCGAGAGTAAGGCGCAGGCAGCGATCGAAACCTGTTCCTGCTGTAACGACCACGATTACGGCTCCGCCCAAGGTGGAATACCGGAATGTTTCCTTCGGCTTTCAGTCCGAACAAATGCTCATTGAAAATTTCTCAGCCACGCTCGAAGCCGGTTCTCACACGCTGATTACAGGCCCCTCCGGGTGCGGAAAGTCTACTCTGGCCAATCTTCTGCTCCGTTACGATGACGTACTGAAAGGAGAGATTCTGATTGATGGCTATAAACTCCAGGAAATAGGAGATTTCAGTTCCTTTTCCAGTGTTTCACGTCAGGAGGCGATTCTTTTCAGCGACAGTTTTCGTGAAAATCTTACCCTGGGCAATCCGAATATCTGCGACGAAGAGGTCTTTGCGTTACTGAAAAAGGTCGGTCTTGAAAAATGGGCTGACAAGTCTTCTCTCGATAAAAGCGTGGAGGGCCAAGGCGAAAATTTGTCTGGTGGAGAGAAAAAGCGGCTTTCTCTGGTTCGCACGCTGCTTCGCAAGACGCCTCTCATCATTTTAGACGAGCCTCTTGCCAATATTGATCCGGACAATATTGAGCGTGTCGAAACATTGATTACTTGCCTGGATAACTGCACACTGCTGGTTATTTCTCACCAGGGTTCCGAAGCGTTCCGTGCTTCCTTTGACCAGATTATTGAATTTGAAGGAGGTGGAAAAATTGAAATATCTGCTGCGCCATAGTCGTTCAAAAATGCTTCTAACATTCCTGTTTGCAACTCTTGCAGCAGTTTTTCGTCTTTCGATTGAATTTGTGCGAGGAGGGCTCCTGAACAGTGCCCTTCAGAAAGATGAAAAAAGTCTCCTTCTCATGATGCTGGCTTTTTTGGGCTGCATTTTGTCTAAGTCATACTTTCATTATCTTTTCACACTCTCATTCCGGCAAGGAACAACAAGCTGCCTGGCGATCCTGCGCGGAGAAATTTTCCACGCCTTACTCGGACGGAGTTTTTCCTCCTTCCTGAGACATAAAGAGGGGGAATATCTGGGGCTTTTTACGGAGCAGATGGACACCTACAATTTTGACTGTTACCAATCCTGGTACGGATCGCTCCAAATTATCTCGGAAGTCGCGCTTGGCTTGATCTCTTTTCTCTTTTTAAGTCCCCGTCTTGCTGCCGTCTCCTTTCTTCTTCTTTTGCCACCTATTTTCCTGCCTCTTTCTTTTCAGAAATTCCTGCGCGAGTCTCAAAAGGATCGGCTGGCTGCCGTCAATCGACATCTCGGGAAAATAACGGAGTGGATTCGCGGCTTTGAAATGATTCGCAGCCATCATGCAGTCGACCATTTTCTTTCACGTTTTGTCGTAGACAGCGCTGAACTCCGTGATAAAAAAGTACGCTATAATCTGCTCTACTTTATGACGCAGTCGATTTCCAAATTCTGCACGGAAATCAGCCTTATCGGCAGCCTGGCATACAGCGGCTACCTGGTGGTGCACGGCGTGATCGACGCTGGCCAGTTTATGACCTCTGTTGGCATTATTGAAGAACTGAAGGGCCATGTGATTTACGTGACCGGGTATATTCAATCCATCCTCGTTTCGGAAATACCCTTTGGCCGTATGCAGGAAATCATCCAGGAACAGGACCAGGTAGAACGAAGTGAGATGACGCGTGAGATTTCCCGCGTAAGAAAAATTGATTTTGTTCATGTCTTCTTCTCCTATGAAAAAAAACGAGGGCAGAAAGCTCTGATTTCAGATTTTTCCGCTACCCTTTCATCCCCCGGAGTTTACTGGTTGAAAGGACCCTCCGGCTGCGGAAAATCAACCTTAATGAATCTGCTTCTGCGTTACAACAAAGCGGATTCTGGCTTAATTCTCGCCAATGACCAGGATGTTTTGCAGCTTGCGGGATGGGAAAAGCATCTTTCGATCATGCGTCAGGAAGCTGCCTTTTTACCGGATAGTCTGCGTAACAATCTGGGCCTATATCAGGAAAACATCACGGACGAGCAACTGTTTCAGGCGATGAAGAGGATCGGACTTGACGCCTATGCTGAAAAAGAATACCTGGATGAAAAACTAAAACATGCGGAACAGCGCTTTTCCGGCGGTGAAGCCAAGCGCCTTGCCCTGATCCGTGCCCTGCTGAAACCATCCGAGATCCTGATCCTGGATGAACCTCTGGCCAACGTTGATCCGGAAAGCCTTCGCAGAATCTGTGAAGTCATCTTTGACGAAAAAGAGCGTTTTATTCTTCTCATCAGTCATCAGGAACCAGTACGTCGTCCAGGAGACCGCCTCCAGGCTGTCTGGGATATGTCTCAATAAAATAGCTGTATCGCTCTAAACGTGAATTCTTTGTTTGGTCTTGCTTTTGTTTTTGCTTTATTGATTAGTATGTGCAGCTAAGATTCTTATAGAGATGTTGGCAGCTTTGGAGGTTTAGTGTTTATCAATGCATTTATGACTTCCAATCCGGGGTCAGAAAATAATTATCATTTTTATAATTTCCAGTTGGCGGCTCTTTCTCTGGCCCTGATGAATGCTGAATAAATACCTTCCTCGTTAAGCAGTTCGTTATGTTTTCCTTCCTGCACCAATTTACCTTCATCGATCACTAAGATCTGATCCGCTTTTCTCACAGTAGAAAGTCTGTGCGCTATGGAAATGACCGTATGCCCCTTGGATAATTCTTCAATTGCCGCTAAAATCTCGCTTTCATTTTCAGGATCAACCGAGCTGGTCGCTTCATCTAAAAGAATGATTGGCGCATTTTTCAGTAAGGCTCTGGCAATCGAAACCCGCTGCTTTTCTCCGCCGGAAAGGGAGCTGCCGCCCTCACCGACCATGGTGTTATAGCCCTCGGGAAGTTCCATAATAAACTGGTGACAATGTGCTTTTTTTGCAGCTTCCACCACGTCTTCGTGGCTCGCCTGCGGATTTGCAAAGCGGATATTGTTTTCTATAGTATCTTGGAAAAGGTATACATCCTGGAAAACAAGCGAAAGATTTTTAAGTAATTTTTCAACCTTATAGTCCCGTATATCCTTAGCTCCCAATCTAATTTCACCTCTGTCAACATCATAAAAACGGGATATCAAATTGATAATGGTCGTTTTGCCGGAACCGGACGGCCCGACTATGGCGGTCTTTGATCCTTGAGGAATCGTAAACGACATTTCTTTCAGAACAGGATTTCTATTGTCGTAGCTAAAACTTACCTTGTCAAAGACAATGTCCTGATTTTTCACAACTTCCAAAGTGCCCTCACTGATTTCAGGAATATTCAAAACTTCTTCCAGATATTGCATGTTGGCGGGATTTTTAACCATCAGGATGGCCGCATTTTCAAGCTGCCTCAAACCACCGAAAATCATAAAACCCGCCGCGGAAACGGTGAGAGCTTGCGGTAATAATACCTCACCCCGAGTATAAAGGTAACAGGCCAAAAGCGTAACAAACAAGCTCGAAAGGTTGATGATCGTCGTAAAAATTCTTGAGCAAATGACAAAAACGATCTCGAAATGTACCTGAGCAAGTCTAAGATCCTCGGAAGCGTTCTTTAACTTGGAATGAATTTCTTCCACAACCCCGGTATCTGCCAGCGGAAAACTGCGCAGCACAGGGATACCGCAAATACTGTCTACAAGAGCATCGTTCACCTTAGTAATGGCAGTGTGTTCGCGGGCCACCTCTTTCCTGGACAGATGTACCATGAGAAACACACAGAACCAAATCAGTGCTAAGCATACCAGGGTCAGCTCTCCGATTTTAGCATTGACAGTAAACATCCCAACTAAGAGGAAAAAAGATATGGAAGCACCGGAGACAGCAAAGTCAATACTCATGGAAGCGTAGTTTTCCAGGCTCTTCATTACGTTGGTAAACGCCGCCAAGATTCTTGAGAGACTTTGTTCGGCAAAATAACCCATCGGGGCTTTTTTGAGTTTTTCGCCCACAGTAAGCCGGTAATTCTTGAAAATGCCGAAGAAAACGCCATCGCTAAGGCTGCTTTTGGCCCAGCCTGTAAGAAAATTAAACAGGAAAGAAACAAACAGAACTCCGAAAATCGTCCAAAGATGACAAGTTGTCGTCTCTTTCATCCAGTTGAAGGAAAGAAAGAGCGCGAAAAATCCAAATAATACCGAGGCATTTTGCAGGAAAATAAGGAACATTCCGGCTTTAAGGCGATTTTTATACTGACCGGCTAATTTTAGCGATAATTTAATAAAGTTCATTTCTTATTCCTCCCCTAAATATTGTTTCCAAAGGCTGGCATAGAGCGGTTCCTGCAAAAGTTCATCATGCCTGCCCTTCGCTATAATACGGCCTTTATCAATTAAGATGATTTGTTGCGCTTGTATAATGGTGTTCAATCTATGCGCGACGATGACAAGATTTTTCCCTGTCACAAGGTGCGATATTGCTTCCTGAATAAGAGCTTCATTTTCTGGGTCAGCATACGCCGTTGCCTCATCTAAAATAATCGTAGATGCCGGCTTCAGAATGGCTCTGGCAAGTGTTATGCGTTGGCGTTCACCACCCGACATCGCGCCACCCGCTTCGCCCGCCCTGGTGTTGTATCCTTCAGGCAGCGCCATAATAAACTCATGACAATGAGCTGCTTTTGCTGCTGTAACGATTTCTTCTTCCGTTGCGTTGGGTTTCCCGAGACGAATATTGTCCCTGATACTGACATCAAACAGAAAGTTATCCTGCGAAACGAAGGAGATCTCTTCCGCAAGCTGCTTAAACGAAATATTTGTTGTCTCCACCCCGCCAAGGGAAATCGTGCCCGAAGTCTGATCCCAAAAACCTGCTAAAAGTTTTGCTATCGTTGATTTTCCACCGCCGGAAGGCCCTACAAGAGCCGTGACCTCACCGGGTTTAGTCTCAAAAGAGATATCGTGCAGCACCTCATTTCCATCATGATAGGAAAAATTTACGTTCTCAAATTTAATCCCCTTGTCAACGCGAATAGGCGCTCTATGTTCGGTCGTAGGGCGTTTTTGAGCAGGCATGTCAAGCAATTCTTTGATTGGCACCCAGTTGTTGGAAGCCATCTGAAAAAGTTCAAAACTCATCATGATCGCAAAAGCCTGGGGCAGTATGGAAATTGGCAGGATAAGGGATAGGAGCAGGGTTTCCATGCTTATTTGGCCCTGCCCGTAATAATAAAAAGCCAAGGGCAGGCTCACCAGCTGCGGCGTCATCATCGCCGCCGTCATCAAGGCTTTGCCTAACCAGCTCTGTTTCCACCACTTCATGGTTGAGAAATGATAGAATTTCACAGCATCGGCAAACTTACCATAAGAGATCTTATCCTGCGCAAAGGCCTTGATGACCGGAATTCCTCGAACATATTCCGCACTTCTATCTGCAACATTGGCGTAACTCGACATCCAAACCGCCATCCTGGCACGATATTTATACATCATCGTCGCCATGCCGATCAAAGCAATTGGCAGGGGGGCAAAAATGGATAATCCTATACGCCAATCTAAACAGAATAAAATAATGATACAAAGTGCAGGATGCAAGAGACGGCTAGGCAGCTCCGGCATGAAATGAGCGACCCAGTCCTCCATATCGGCCACTCGCTCCATAATAATCACCTTAATCTTGCCGACTGGATTGTCCACCAGGTATCCCATGGGAATGACTTGCAGTTTTTCAAATAGGGTCTGTCTGAGTTTGGCCAGTACAGCAAAGGAGGTTTTATGAGAAATGACTGTGCTGATTCCGGTGAAAATAAAATAAAGCAGTAATGAACCCAGCGCCAATAATGCATACTTTAAAAGTTCAGCAAAACCAGTCGGTCTGCCGTCGGCTTGTTTTATTAGCCAACCGGCGGCATAAGCACTAAAGAAATACGCAGCGAAACTAAAAATCTCCCCAACACAAGCAAGAAGAATAGAAAGCCGCATCCCGCCCTTATACTCTGGCGCAACACGCATCAGCTCCTTGCTCAAACCGCTCATACTGATTTGTGCCTGCTTCTCACTTTGCTGTACTTCATGTTTAATCCGTCCCATTATCTCATCGGGAACTTCAAGATTTAAGCTATTGACCTCTTTGATTAAGGCCTCGGTTTGCTTAACCTTCTTGCTGTCCAGGAGACCATCAGGCCTTTCAACCAAACTACTTTTTCTGTGATTCATACACATCGCTCCTTGTGTTAGCTATAGCTAACTATTAACTAAAAAAATTATTTTACTTCTTTTTTGTTATATTTTTCTATGAATAACGTCACTATTTCTACAATAAATTCCCGGTTCTTCATAAAACTTTCCCTTGCCCCATCCAATATTTCGCATCCCAGAATCATCGTGTTCATAAAAAATACCAAAAATTCGTTGGAGAGATAGCTGTAATCACCCGTTATCACCTCTTTAATGCCTGTACGCGCAGCATTTAGAGATTCCTCAAGCAAGATTGGAAACAAATCTCTTAATTCTTTGCTATTTTTTTGAGCCTGAAGATAGATGGCGTATACGCTCATAAGATCACTTTTATCGAGGATTTTATCGGCAATCATCTGCGCTGCGGCATTTAAATCTAATTCCCCCGGATAATCTGTCAGAAATTCATTGATCTTCTCTACACGATAAACCATGCCTTCTCTCATGAGGTCATGTAATATGTCCACCTTGTTTTTGTAATGGTAATACACGCCTCCCCTGGACAACGATGTTTCGGCAATAATATCTTCCATCACCGTGTCAGCAAAGCCTTTCTTTATAAAAGCCTTCTTAGCCGCATCTAAGATTTCTTTTTTTCGGATCTGTCCGACTTTTTGTTTTTTCTCTTTCAAAATCGGTGCCTCCTATGCCGAACAAAAACCGACAAAGATGTCGGTTTTCATCATATCATCGCGCATGGTTACCGTCAACTAACTTCAGAATATTCTGTCTAATAATCCGACAAGCAGGCTTCGGATCAAGAGACGTTCATTAATCTTTTCATTTCGGAGGCCATCATTAAAAAAGCAGGATTTTGCGCACTTAAACCACTTGCACAATAAAACGGGGCTGTCTACAGGGAGACGGCCCCGTTTTTCTGGTTCAGAGAAAGGTAGCGGAGGCATTTTTTCGACTGCCCGAATCACCGGCTGGACCTCCAGCGAGGTCTTCTCAATTTCCACTGCCAGGGCTGATGGGCATCTGCTGCAGGTGCTGTCAAGGCAATTGTGCAAGATTTGCACGTTGCACATTCAGATAAACCGGTTGAGTATTTCAGTCTCGACGTGATCATTTCCGTGGGTTATCGTGTCAAATCCCAGCGCGGCGTGCAATTCCATCGAAAAGAGTTCGGCTAGGCAAGGAGTTTTTCGCAGGCGGCGAGGATGCGATCGGCAAGCGATGAGGCGAGGCAGGGGCTCATGTCAGGGAAGGCCAGCTCGCGGCTGACGCAGGCGGGGGCGAAGTCCTGAATGCTCTCCGCCAGATTTTGCACAAAAGCTGCGGCGGCTTCTTCTGAGGCCTGGGCGGGCTGGAGCAGGGCTTCGGGATCGGCGGAGACGTCTTCGGGGAAGGGTACGAAACGCAGGGCTTTGGGGAGCTTTTCTTCCGGCTTGTAGAGGAGGTGCGCGAGGAGGCCGTCGGGAGCGCCGGGAAGGTCGCTCATGAGGCAGGGCAGGCCGCAGGCCAGGGCCTCGAGAATGGAGATTGCCAGGCCTTCGCGCAGGGTGGGAAGAATGAAGAGATCGGCCTGGGCATAGAAAGCGGGAAGGGCGGCGTTGTCCTGACGGGGAAAGCGTTGCAGGGGCAGCGTCAGGCTGGCGCAGAGCTGCTCGATGAGTTTGCGCTCGTCAGCATCGGAGCTGTCGCCGATGAGGGTCAGGGAAAACTTCTCCGGATCCAGCAGACGGCAGGCGCGAAGCAGCAAGTCCACCCCTTTGAGTCGGGAGAGCTTGCCCGCGTAGATCAGGCGGCAGGGTCGCGCAAACTGCTCTGAGGCGTTTACCGCATTATCCTGTTGGTGTACGTTTAAAGACCGGGAGTTTCCTGCTCTCTTTCCGCTGGCGATGTTGCAGTTGGGCTTGCCGGCAGGCTCTTTATCGAAGCCGTTGCTGAGGTCGCCGCTACCTTCGGCAAGTGTCCTCTTTGCGGTGCTATTTTCCTTCTGGAACACGCTCAGGTTACAGGAGGTTCCGGTGACGATGCAGCGGGACGCCGGGATAGGGATGCGCGAAAGAATCTTTTTTTGCTGCAGGGGCTGCAAGGCGAAAATGCCCTCCAGCCGCGCCAGATCGTCTTTTATGCGGGCAAAGAGATACGGGTTGATTTCGCTCTGAATGAGACCCGTTTCGTGGCAGAAGGCAAAGACCGGCTGATCAGGGCAGAGCTGTCGAACCAGAGCGCTCAGTAAAAAGAGGTGCTGGCAAAAGATGAGATCCGGCTGAAAGGCTTCGACAGCCGTTTTTATGGCCTGTCCGAAAGCCGTCTCGAAAGCCTGGAGCATATTCTCGTCGAGGTCGCGGTAACGCGTCGCGGGATAGGGCATGACGTCGCTCATCCCAAGCACGTGGAAAGGCAGCTCCGGGCTCGAATAAAGCACAGGATAGCTTCGCAGCCTGGCCTCGGAAAAGCGGCGCGCGGCGTCTTCGGGCAGCTGTTCACCCGCGTCGATCCCATAAATCACAGCCTGTTCGCAGCCTTTCCCGGAAAGCGCTCCAATCAAGTTGAGAAGATAAGTCCCGGAGCCGGTCGCAAACGGCTTTTGCGCCGTCAGGTGTAAAATTTTTAAAGCTTTTCCTGCTGTCATGTTCTCTTCCCTGCTTTCCGTCAAGCACGCTGTCATTTCTTTTGTCCGCTTGTGCTTCTTTGCAGGCAAAGCAGTCTCCATGCTGATTTGCCTGCCCTTCGACATGTTCTCTCTTATTTCTCTTAAAATACATCCCGCCATTTTCTTCTGCTCGATGATGCTTCTTTTTTCAGCTATTCATTTTTCATTGTCATCTTAGCTTATTTGCTTATTTTATGATCGGTATGCATCTTAACATTTTCCATCTGAGCTAGCTCTATCTTAAAGCGTGGGATGTCGCATCATGGGATAGCACATATTGATTATAATTAGTGAACGCAATAAAATATTAAAATAAAAATCTCCAATAGGATGGAAATAGAATGTCCGCACTCCCCCGTCATAAGAGCATCTCCACTCTGCGAAATTTGTATGCTTATATCGGCCCCTATCGAAAGCGGCGCTTTTTTATTACCCTTTTATGTGCGGTTGAAATTGTTGTTTCGACTTATATTCCTTTTCTGCTTGGGCGTCTGGTTAGCTTAGTTGAGAAATCCGCGGCACTTGAAGATATCCTGACCTTTGGAGCCTTTGTAATGGGAGTAGGGTTTTGCGATATTATTTTAAATGTCTGGCAAAACTATGCCTGGCACGCTTATACGGTTGAGTTCGAGAATTATTTCAGACTGAAAATGATGGAAGGCGCATTTTCCATGTCGCCTTCCGAAGTTAAAAAAAAGGAAGAGGATATTCATTCCCGTATTCTTAATGATGGAAGACAAGTGGCAAGTCATATTGGTATAGGTCTGCCCATGCTTGTCCTTAACAGTCTGCGCATTGTGCTTGTCTTAGCCCTGATGTCTGTGATGTCCATGCGTCTTGCCTGCGTGATGTTTGTGGTCGTCCCTCTCTATACTGTTTTCTTTATCATGACGAGAAAAGAGTCACGTAAAAACAGCAGAGGGGATAGGGAAACTCTTGCAGTAATTGACGGGAGGATTAAAGAGATATTAAAAGGCTTTTTTCAGATTAAGATATACCAGCAGGAGGATTTTTTTTTAGAGAAGTTACAGGCTGACTTAAAAACAAATGAAAACTATTCTAAGAAAATAAAATGGTTTACGGCTTTTTCATATGGCTTAGGTCAGATCATTACCGTCGTATTGCCTATTGTTGTCCTTGTTTATGGGGCGTATGAAGTTTCGCAAGCCAGAATGGAAATAGGAGCCCTGTTTTCGTTTTATTTTTATTTAAGTTATCTCTATGAACCTCTAAACAATCTGGCAGATTATTTCACGGCTTTGCAATTGACTCTTGGGATGTCAGATCGCGTGACCAATTTGATAGAAAAAGCGGATAGCCCGGGAGTTCATGAGAACCGACAAGCGTCGTTTCGTGTTTCTCCAGGAAAACAAGTCGAGAAAATGTTGGCAAAGGAAATTTCCCCTGAATATGAAGACCAAAGCAAGGACGGTATTCTAATAAGTTCAATTGAAGAGATTTGCATTGAGAATTTGAGTTTCTCCTATGATGGAAAGAAGCCGCTTCTGGAACAGATTGACTTCTGTGCCAGGAGCGGGGACATTATTGCTGTTGTTGGACCTACCGGAAGTGGAAAAACCAGCTTTTTGTCCCTCCTGCTCAAAATCATTGAAGATTATCAGGGGAAAATTCTGGTCAATCATATGGACCTTCGGAAAATTTCACGTGATTCCTACTATCAAAGAATCTCGTATCTTGGACAAACGCCTTTGATATTTGCAGGGACCTTGAGCGAGAATATTGCGTTTGCCGGGCCCGAAGAGAAACATTTACAAAAGGTCATTGGTTTTGCCCACCTTCAGGACGTTGCAGCAGGAAAATCTTCTGAACAGATACTCATTGATATTGACGGAGAAAATTTATCAGGCGGAGAGCAGCAGCGAGTAGCCTATGCCCGTGCCTTATACAAGGATGCTGATTTAATCATTCTGGATGAGTTTACTTCAGCGCTGGATTTAAAGACCGAGGAGACCATTGTAGAGCAGCTTTCTTTGTATGCGAAATCTAACAAAAAAATCGTTTTTATTGTCAGTCACAGACAAAAGCCCCTCAGTATCTGTAACAAAACGATTGTCATCGGTGAAACACGATAGCGCTTAGGCTATTCCGGCTGCACAATTGATGTTTTGAAAATCCCTGAATAAATGAATGTTGGAATTTCAGAGCAGGGCAAAAATCTTTTCTACACCTTCGCGAATTTGTTCCGGACTAAGGGATGAGAAGGAAAGAATGAGGATTTTTTCGTCTTGCTCGTTTTCGGTTTCCAGCTTTTGAGCCATATGATTTGACGGTTCTTCACTCGGTTTGTTTGTAAGGTTTTCAGATGCCTTTTCGGACTGTTCTTTCGCTTGTTTTTGGCTCACCTGGTAGTCGGAAAGAAATTCAATGCGAAGTCCTGCGGCGGCAAAGCGGCGCTTCAGCTCTTTTTCGGAGGCGGGGCTATGGATGCGCACGTTCAGGTGAAAACCGGCCTCCGCCCCGATAATATCACCCTTGTCGACATCAGGGCCAAGGCAATCGAGCATGAGATCGCGTTTATTGCGGAAAGCTGTGCGCAGCCGCTTTATATGCTTTTCGTACAGACCTTTTTTCAAAAAGTCGGCGAGGGCGAGCTGTGCGGCAGCGTTGACCGGGCAGGCATCGAGGAGGGCTTCTTTCGCTTCGTCAGAGGCGGCCGGACTGGCCTCCAGACGCGCGGCCAGGGCTTCGGGCAGCACCATGTAGCTGATGCGAAGGGCCGGAGAGATGGATTTGCTGAAGTTCCCCAGCGTGATGACCCGATCGTGGTGATCCAGACTTTTGAGCGACGGGATGGTCATGCCTTCATAGCGAAATTCTGAATCATAATCATCTTCCAGCAGCCAGCGTTCTTCCCCGGCAGCCGCCCAGGCGAGCAGACTGCTGCGCGCGGCGATGGGCATGACGGAACCTGTGGGGAACTGGTGGGTGGGCGTCACCGACACCAGACCCGCCCGCTTGAGTTGAGGACTTTCCGGATTGACGCCCTGAGCGCCGACGGGCAGAAGAAGATAGGGGCGACCCTGCTGCTCCAGTTCTTGAAAAAAATCCTTAAAGCCGGGGTTTTCCAGGGCAGGCAAACATTGCGGAGGAAGCAGTTTGAGCAGCAGCCTAAAGAGACTGAGGCTGTTGGCGCGGATGACAATTTGCTCCGGTGTGACCACGATGCCGCGGCTGCGCGCAAGGTAAAAAGCCAGCTCCTGACGCAGCTCGAAGCAGCCCTTCCCCGGCGGACGCAGAACCAGCGAGCTGTTTTCACTGCGCCACAGATCCCGATAGATTTTCTGAAAGTCGCTGTAGGGGAAAAGCCCCGGATCAATTCCGGGATCGCTGAAATCGATCATCGTTTCGTTCTGCGGCCCCGGCTCTGGGGTGCGGTGTGTCTGTTCGGGAGCCTCGACGCTCCGAATTTCCTCCCAGGGCAGGTTTTCGACATAAAAGCCTGAGCGCTCACGGGCCTCAAGATAGCCCTCATCGACAAGCTGCTGATAGGCGCTGCTCACCGTGTTCAGACTGACGCCAAGGTTGGCGGCCATGGTTCGTCGCGAGGGCAGGCGCGCGCCGCCCGGCCATTGGCCGGAAAGAATAGCATCGCGCAGCTCTTCATAGATTTTCTGATAGAGAGGTTTGTGCATTTCAGTCCCTTCATCTGAATCGACAAAACAAATGTCGAAACGCAGCGGCAAAATGACCGACAAACTGTCATGCCAATAAATGCCAGAACACATCTGGTTCCATATAAGTATAGCATTTTGGTGCTTTATATGGGCTCAAATAACCGTTATGCTGGTAAAAATGAAAAAAAGCCGTGGGCACACAAGATCAGTATAAACGGTCAGAAGTGGTGCAGGCGTTTGCCACAAAGCGATAACAGCGCAAACCGTAACGTGGCAAGCTCGTGACACGATATGCCCATAATGCGGCAAACTCATAAAAGGAGAGAAGAAGAATATGTCAGAATTTACAGATGTGAAGAGTACAGATCGCAACCACCGCCGGGTGCTATTAATTTCCCAGGCCGCCCTTCTGGCCGCCCTCTCGTATATTGGCTTTCAATTTTTCCGCATTGATATTCCGGTCGGCATCGAAAAGACCGCCTTCCATTTCGGCAACGTCTTTCTGATCCTCGCTGCCCTGCTCATTGGCGGCTTCTGGGGAGGAATGGCCGGAGCCGTAGGCATGGGCATAGCCGATCTGACCTCGGGCTACGCCTCCTCAGCGCCCGCGACATTTATTCTCAAGCTTCTCTTTGGTCTGGTCGTCGGCCTCGTCGCTGAAAAAATCCTCCACCTGAGAGAAGAGCAGGATCGCTCCAAACAGCTGCTCGCCTGCATTCTCAGCTCCGCCGCAGGCGTCCTCTTCAATGTCTTTGCCGATCCGCTCGTGCGCTTCCTGATCAAAAAATATATCATCGGTCTTCCCGCGGATCTCGCAGCTGCCCTGGCCAAACTCAACGCTGTCACCACACTGGTCAACGGTGTCGTCGCGGTCATCGCTGTCAGCCTGATCTACATGGCCATCCGTCCGGCCCTCGAAAAGAGCAACCTGCTGCTCTGAGGCTGGAGCCGGGTGCGAATAAGTGTAAGAGATAGGCTTATTTACGTTCCTTCTTGAAGGATGTCCAGCATTTCTCTTGGTGTGATGACAAAAGTCTTCAATGGGAAATGTTTCAGATTTCCTGTAACCAGGTAAGCTTCATCGTCTTTTCGCTTTTCCATCAGGACGGCATAAAATACAAGGTCCTTCGGATCTGGAATAATATCTTCTACAATAGCAGTTTCCACAAATAGAGCGCGCTTTTTAAAATCACTCAGGAAAGTGTCGATCGCTCGTTTATTAAATTTGAATTTTGGCCGATTAAGGACGTCTTCGTATTCGGCGAGTATTTCATTGTTCACAAGCGGGATGATTTTCCCATGAAGCGCCTCCTCGGCAACCTGCCATGGTAGTGAGCTGCGTTTTAGGAGAGCAGACACAAGGACATTTGTATCGAGAACCGCAAAATATATCATGACTTTGTAGAACTGTGCTCTTTTCTGGAGGCCTCAATCTCTGCGTTAATTTCATCGAGCGACATGTTGGAGAGGCCATTTTTCTCTGCACTTTCGCTCAATTCTAACATTGCCCTATATCCGCGTTCTGCGAGGTAGGGACTCTTAGGAAGAGTCATCGTAAAGGGAATTCCATTCTCCATAACGGCTCGTTTTAGAAACATCCTGACTGCAGTTGACGTATCTATTCCAAGATTCTCAAACACGGCAGCTGCCTGATCTTTAAGGGAATCTTCAACACGTACTTGTAATAACGACGTTGCCATTGTCTCAACCTCCTTGGAATACTTGATATCTGTCATTTAATTATATGACGTTGTCGTTCAAATGCAAATGTTTTTCAAGGACTCGTCTTATAAGCCAACGCTGAGAAGCAGCGCCTTCAGGATTATTGTTATTTGATTAAATTGTTGATGGCTTTGAACTGCGGGGCTTTGGCGTCGTCCAGGAGTTCGAAGAGCAGGCCCTCTACCGGCTGGACTTTAGCTCCGGCATGGCGCAGCTGGGCGAGGGCGGTGAGCCTGTGCTCGGCTTCGCGGGAGCCTGTGGCATCGGAAGCGATGCGGACGTCATAACCTTCTGCGAGCAGATCCATGGCGGTCTGGGCGATGCAAATGTGGGTTTCGACGCCGCAGAGGATGATTTGCCGGCGACCGCTGGCTTCCAGAGCGGGACGAATGTCATCGGTGAGTACGGAAAAGCGGGTTTTGGCGTAGATGGAGGCTCCAGCGGCTTCGGCGGCCTCTTTGACCTCGTGAACGGTGGGGCCGAGTCCTTTCGGATACTGCTCAGTCAGCAGAACGGGGAGTTTGAATTCGGCGGCGGCACGCAGCAGAATGACGCAGTTTTTCTCGATCTTTTCTCGCTCGTGAATCAGGGGTTGAAGTTTTTCCTGAACATCGACCAGCAAAAGCAGGCTATGCTCCGGGCGAAGGCGCCAGTCCATATCTTTATTGTTCAACATGGTTTATCCTTTCTTTAGTCAGTTCTCCCATGGGTTGTCCATTATTGATATTTATCCCCATATTAGATGGATGTCCTTCCGGGAGATTTTATGTTCTACAGCTTGTTTTTCATGTGATTTAGAAGCATTTCTCACAGTATGATTCAAGTGATATGCTATCATATATATGTTGATTAATTGACATCTTATATCAGTACTCTGACGCTTATGAGACTCTTATAAGAAAAATTGGAAGGGAGAAATATCATGGGTATTCTTTCGTATCTTATTTGTGGTGGCCTTTGTGGCTGGATTGCCAGCAAAATCATGGGCACCGATGCTCAAATGGGCATTCTTGCCAACATTATTGTGGGTATTGTCGGCTCATTTATTGGGGGCTTTCTGGGGAGTTTAATTTTTCACGTGCCCTTTGTTGCGTGGAGTCTCAGTGGCTTCCTGATTGCTCTTCTCGGAGCCTGTGTTTTACTCTGGATGCTTAAGAAATTCAGAAAATGATGAAGCCGTGAAGTGGTTCTGAAGTGGCTTTGCCAATGACGGTGAGAATCACAATAATGACTGGGGAGAACGACGATGAAGAGACTGGAAGATAAGATTCGTGAGTGTGGTGAGGTTAGAGAAGGCGGGATTGTCAAGGTTGACTATTTCTTAAACCACCGTATTGATGTGGCTTTTCTGGGCGAAATCGGCCAGGAATTCCATCGCCTCTTTAAGGATACCCGCCCGGATGTTGTTATGACGCTTGAAGCGAGCGGTATTGCCATTGCCCTGGCGACGGCACAAGCCTTTGGCGTACCCGTCATCTTCGCCAAAAAAAGCGAAAGCCTTAATCTTGATAAGGACTGCTTTGTCTCCGAGGTTTACTCTTACACCCGTCAGAAAAGCTATAAGATCAAGCTCAGCAAGCGTTATCTCAATAAGGGGATGCGCGTGCTCATTGTGGACGATTTTCTTGCCCGCGGCAATGCGGTCGATGGCATGCTGGAACTTTGCCGGCAAGCCGGGGCAGAGGTTTGCGGCGTGGGTATCGTGATCGAGAAATGCTTCCAGGAGGGCGGCGCTGCGCTGCGCGCCAAGGGCGTAGAGGTCAAGAGCCTGGCCATGATTTCGTCCATTGATCTGGAAAAGGGCATTGAGTTTGCGCCGAATCCGACGGAGGAAGTTCAGGGCTAAGGGTCGGCTTTTTGTCTCCGAAAGTCCAAGTCGAAAGGATGACCTTTCGGACGCCGGCATTTTGGCCTTTTGCTAACTTATTCTAACTTATTTAAATTTGAATCAAAAAGAGCCGCCTCGCTGTTGGTCTTCTCTTCAGGAGAACATTGAGACGGCTCATTCTTTTTGGCTTTGCGCTGTGGCGAAGTTTACAAGGACTTAATCAGCGGAGTTGGAGTCGCTGTTTCAAAGCCCCGTTCGCAGGGAGGCAGCAGGGCTTTTTTATTTCAGCCTCTGAGGCGGCTGGGCATGGTGTGGATGCTCATGCCTTCGACGGCTTCAACGGCCTCGCTGATGCCTTCGCAGTAGGTTGGGTGAGGACGCATGCCGCGGAGCAGATCGGCGCGGGTGAGACCGTTGGCGATGGCCATGGCAAACTCGCTGATGAGGTCGCTGGCGCGGCCGCAGATCATGTGAACTCCCAGGAGTTTCTCATCAGAGGCGGCAAAGACGAGCTTGATAAAGCCTTGATCCATGCCTTCGATGATGGCTTTGGAGTTTCCGGCCATGAGGTATTTCCCGACTTTGACCTCGATGCCCTGCTCCTTGGCCTCTTCTTCGCAGAGGCCCACGGAGGCGATTTCCGGCTGGGTATAAATGCAGGAGGGAATGATGTCGGGGCGGGTTTCCACGGGCTTTCCGGCGATGTGAGCGACCGCTGCCTGACCTTCGGCTTCGGCTTCGTGGGCGAGCTGCATGCCGCCGATGAGATCGCCGATGGCGTAGACGCCGGGCAGGGAGGTTTCAAAGTTTTCATTGACCTTGACGAATTTGCGATTCATCTCGAGCTCGACGCCTTCGCCCAGCAGTCCTTCGAGATAAGGTTTGCGGCCTTTGGCGACGAGTACGGTATCGGCCACGGTTTCGCCCTCACGGCCTTTGGTGTCGAGCTTGAGGTGCAGGCCGTCGGCCTCCTTGGTGATGGCATTCACCGAAGTATTCAGCGTGATTTTGATGCCGCTGCGCTTAAAGACGCTGTTGAGCTGCATGGCCAGGTCTTTATCCATTTTGCGGAGAATGCGGGGAGAGGTGACGATGAGTTCGACCTCAGCGCCGATATCGTTGTAGAAGGCGGCGAATTCACAGCCTATAACGCCCCCGCCCAGGATGGCGATGCGCCTGACTTTGGCCGGAACACCTTCGAGGATATCATCGCTGCTGATCACTCCGGGGAGATCAAAGCCGGGGGTGGCCGGAATATCCGGCTCAGAGCCGGAGGCGAGCAGGACATGTTTGGCGCGCAGGGTACAGTCGCCGCCTTCATTCAGACAGACGTGAACGCTGCCGTCTTTTTCGAGCGTTCCTGTGCCGCGCACGATCTCCACCTTATTTCCTTTGAGCAGGGCTTCGGTGCCGCCGCGCAGCTTCTCCACAACAGCCAGCTTGCGGGCGTGAAGCTGTGCCCAATCCAGGCCGTTTTGGCCGCTGAGGCCGATTTCAGCAAATTCTTTCTGACTTGCCCTATAGAGAGTGGACGCGTGCAGCAGAGCTTTGGTGGGGATGCAGCCTCGATTAAGACAGGTGCCTCCGACATCGCGGCGCTCGACCACCGCCGTCTTTAAACCATATTGAGCCGCGCGGATAGCCGCGACATAGCCGCCCGGGCCAGAACCGATAATAAGCAGATCAAATTCATTCATAAAAAGGAAGCGCCTTTCTTTTATTTTATATTTTTCTCTATTTTAGCTTTTATGAGCGCTTGTGGACAGCCTTCTTTTTGCTTGCGTGGCCCGAATGCAACTGCTATGATCAAGATGGAAAATGAGCTGGGAAAGTCGGGTGAAAGTCCCGCACAAGTGCGTTACCGTCATAGTCGGGAGACCAGGGATCGTATTCTTTGCGGACACCGGAGAATATGGCTTGGAGCTGCTTCTGCAGCTTTCTGCCCTCGCTTCAGGTGCTCTGCAGCGGGGGCTATTTCTTTTTATTCAAAAGATCCCCGTCCTGGTCAGCGGGAGCATAGACGAGCATGGACCGAACACGTTGGGTGGATGGCAAAGAGCTGCGCTGTGGTTTTACTACAGGGAGCTGTGCAGCGGCGGCGGCCAAGGCGGCCTGTCTGCTGCTTTTTGGCGGCGAAGAATCGGCGAATCTGCGTGAGGTTGAGGTTCACACGCCGGAGGGCGTGAGTCTGACCCTGCCCCTCGAGACAATCCGTTTTTCCCCCGTGACCGCAGAGATTTCAGAGATGTCAGAGGTCGCGGACACGGCACAGCTTGCGGCAGCCGGGCGAAAAAGCCATGAGATTTTTCCCGGGGAAGTTTCCGTTTCTGTCATTAAGGATGCAGGCGACGACCCGGATATTACCGATGGTCTTTCCATTGTGGCAAGCGTTCGTGCCCTTGCAGCAGCCCCTGACAGCCTGCCGCAGGTCATTATCGACGGGGGCGAGGGGGTTGGCCGGGTGAGCAAAGCCGGCCTCGATCAGCCGGTGGGAGCTGCGGCCATTAACTCAGTGCCGCGGCAGATGATAGAAACGGCTGTCCGTGAGGCTATGGAAATCTGCGCTGTACACGTTAATGTGCATGTGATTATATCTATTCCCGGAGGGGAAGCTGTCGCTGCAAAAACCTTTAATCCGCGCCTGGGAATTATCGGTGGCCTCTCTATTCTTGGTACGAAGGGCATTGTCGAACCGATGAGCAGTGCGGCCATTCGCGATACGGTGAGGACAGAAATTAAGCAGGCTAAAGCCGAGGGCCATGATCGATTTTTTCTGGTTCCCGGCAATTATGGAGAAGATTTTATTCGTCAGAAGCTCAAGCTGACTGGAGCGCGGGTCATTCAGTGTTCCAACTGGATCGGCGATGCGCTTGAGTTTTCGGCGACGGTCGGTTTTCGCCGCCTTTTTCTCGTGGGTCACATCGGCAAGATGGTCAAGCTGGGTCTTGGTATGCCGAACACCCACTCGAATCAGGGTGATGGGCGCATCGAATTTCTGTTGATGGCGGCTCTCAGGGCGGGAGCGGATCTGGAGACGCTGAAAAAGCTCAGCGCGTGCACGATGACGGATGCGGCGCTGGAACTCCTCTTTCAGGCTGGGCAGCTTGAAGGGGCTATGGCCGTGTTGCGTGAGCGTATCGAAGATTTTCTGGAGCGGCGCATGCCCGGGGATATGGAAATGGCTTTTATGGTTTTTACGAAAGACCCGAAGCTCCCTTCCGTCCTTTGCAAGAGCCGCAATGCGGACGATGTTTTGAAGCTCTGGCAAAGACAGCTTCAGGCACCGGGCCAGGGAAGCTGCGAGTGACGAGAGCTGGCGAAAGGAGAGTCAGGGCATGATTGTTTTTGTGGGTGCGGGGCCTGGAGCTCCGGATTTAATCACTTTGCGCGGAGCGGAATTGCTCGCCCGCGCGGATCAGGTGATCTATGCGGGTTCGTTGGTCAATGCCGAGCTGCTCAGGCGCTGCAAGGCAGGCTGCGAGATCTTTAACAGCGCCAAAATGACCCTGGAGGAAGTGCTTGCCGCCATGCAGAGCTGTGAGGTGAAAGGCGGGCTTTGCGTTCGCCTGCACACCGGTGATCCTTCTCTGTATGGGGCGATTCGCGAGCAGATGAGCGCTCTGGATGAGCTGGGCATCGCCTATAAGATTTGTCCCGGGGTCTCCAGCTTCTCGGCTGCGGCCGCAGCGCTTCATGCTGAATATACGCCTCCGGCCGTCAGTCAGAGCCTGATTATCACGCGCCTGGCCGGACGCACGGCTGTGCCGGAAAAGGAAAATATTCCGAGCTTTGCTGCGCACGGCGCGAGCATGGTGATTTTTCTCTCCGCGGGTCAATTGCCCGAACTTCAGCGGCAGCTGCTGGAAGGGGGCTATGAGCCGGAAACCCCAACGGCCATTGTCTATAAGGCCAGCTGGCCGGAAGAAAAAGTCTTCCGCTGTCCGCTTTCAAAGCTTGCTGCCACGGGAGAGCGCGAAGGCATCGATCATTTCGCGCTGATTTGTGTGGGCGGTTTTTTAGGTGCAGAGGCCGAGCGCTCTAAACTATACAATCCGGACTTCTCCACGGCTTTTCGCCAGGCTGGCTCGGAAAAGAAAGGGTAAGGGAATCTATGAGAATAGCGATCCTGAGTTTCAGCAGTGAGGGTCAGCTCCTGGGGCGTCGCCTCAGAGAGGCATTAGAAGACAGAGGCTCAGACTGTACGCTTCGCCGTTGCCCGGAAGGGGGGCTGAGGGAGTGGACGCAGAACCATTTTCTGAGCAATGAGGCCCTTATTTTTGTGGGTTCCTGTGGACTTGCCGTCCGCGCTATCGCCCCCTTTGTGCAGAGCAAAAGCAGCGATCCTGCGGTGCTGGTGATCGACGAAACGGGTAAGTTTGTGATCTCGCTTCTTTCCGGCCATCTCGGCGGGGCTAATGAACTGACGAAGTGGGTGGCGGAACAGCTGTCTGCGACCCCGGTTATCACGACAGCCACCGACCGACGCGGCCTTTTTGCGGTGGACAGCTGGGCGAGAAAGAATGGTTTTTTTATCACCAATCCGGAAAAAATTAAAGAGGTTTCAAGCGCTCTGCTGGAGGGGAAAACAGTGACATTCTGCAGCGATTTTCCCATCACGGGCCAAGTTCCGGAGCAGCTCCGGCTTCTGCAGATGGATTGCTCAGAATCCGCAGGAGAAACGGGTGATCATTTTGATCTTGGGGCACAGGCGAGGGAACAAAAGCCAGGTGAGCATGGTGGGGAAGCGACAGCCTCCGTGCCTGAGAGAGCAGATTTACCCAACCCGCTGATGGGAGGGGAGGCGCTCATCGATCCCTTCGATTACCCGACAGCCGCCCTTCGCCGCGAAGCGAGGGCACTGCGCCAGGCGTCTTCTCCAACGACGGTAGTTTCTGAAGCCGCAGCGCTATCGCCGTCGGCCAGTGGGCCGTCAGACGCTGTACCGAAAGCTGCAGCTACGACCGCTGAGCCAGAGGCGCTTGGTTTTTCTGTAAGCTGGCAGCGCCGCGAAAGCGAGGAACTGAGAATTGTCGTTCCCTCCCTTTATATAGGCATCGGCGCTCGCAAAGGCATTTCCTCTGAAGCGGTCGAGCAGCTGGTCGATCGCTGCCTGAAAGAATTGAAAGCCAGCCCTCTGGCGGTCAAAGCCGTGGCGAGTATCGACCTCAAGGCCAATGAGGAGGGGATCTTTGAATGTTGCGCCCGTCATGCCTGGACCTTCCTGAGCTTTTCGCAGGAAGAGCTTGCCCGCGTTGAAGGCGATTTCAGCGCTTCGGCCTTTGTCAAAGAGGTGACGGGCGTGGACAACGTCTGTGAGCGCAGTGCGGTTCTGGCGGCCGGGCAGGGTAGCCGCCTGCTTTTGCGCAAACAAAGCCTTGATGGGGTGACCTGCGCTATTGCGCTGGAAGCGATATCCGTGAATTTTGATGAAGTTCAGAACCCGCAGCACTGAGCTTTTTGCAACTCAGGGGCAAAGCACTAAGTTTTGCCACTTGCTCTGGCGTCAGTAAAGATAGTCATTTGTCATAAAAGGAGATCTATTGATGAAAAAGTGTTACGTGATTGGCATTGGTCCGGGCCAGGCTCAGCAGATGAGCGCGGCCTGCTTTGCAGCGCTGAGTGAGGCCGAGATCTTTGTTGGCTATAAGACCTATATTGACCTTATCAAGCCGCTCTATCCGGAAAAAGAAATTTTTGCAACGGGCATGATGGGCGAGGAGGAGCGCTGCCGCAAAGCGCTTGAACTGGCGGCTTCGGGCAAGACGGTGGCGGTGATCAGCAGCGGCGATCCAGGAGTTTACGGCATGGCCTCTCTGATTCTGGAGCTGGCCGGTGAGACGCCTCCCTGCGAAATTGAAATTATCCCGGGCATCAGCGCCGCCCTCTCCGGAGCGGCTCTGCTCGGTTCGCCGCTGACAAATGATTTTGTCTGCATTTCTCTTTCCGATCTGCTCACGCCCTGGGAGACCATAGAAAAGCGCCTGCGGGCGGCGGCAGAAGGGGGTTTCTGCACGGTACTCTATAACCCCGGCAGTAAACGCCGGACAGAGGTTCTGCGCAAAGCGGCGGAAATCTTTTTGCAGAAGTTTTCGGGCCAGACGGTCTGTGGGATCTGTCGCCAGATCGGCCGTCCGGGGGAAAGCTTGGAGCTGCTCACGCTGGAAGAGCTGAAAGACAGGCAGGTGGATATGCTGAGCACCGTCTTTATCGGCAACGAAGCGACGCGGGTGATTAATGGGCGCATGGTGACGCTGCGCGGTTATCGCCTCGCAGCAGAAACAGAGGAAGAAACGGCTCATGCCTGATTCTGAACAACTCAAGCTGCTCATTTTCGGTGGCACCTCTGAGGGGCGAAAGCTCGCCTTTCTAGCCTGTGAGCTGGGTTTTAGCTGTCTGATCACGGTGGCGACCCCTTATGGGGAAGAGCTGATGGAAGAAGAGGGTTGGCGTGCTGAAATTCAGGCGTCAGCCTCATGTCATGAGAGCTGCGAACAGCCGCTTCCGGGTTCAAGTTCGAGGCATGAGGACAGTCGAACATCCACAGATAAGGGGAGTTTGCAAATCCTGCAAAAGCGCCTGAATACGCAGGAGATGGTCGAGCTCATGGAGCGTGTTCGGCCTGCACTCATTATCGATGCCACTCACCCCTATGCCCTGGAGGTTTCGGCTTCAATTCGCGAGGCCTGCCGTCTGAGCCAGAGGACGCTGATTCGTGTACTCCGCGAGAGCGAAGAGCTTGCTGATGCCCGTGAGTTTGACACAATGGAGCAGCTTTGCGCCGCGCTGAATGAGCATGACGAACTCGTGTTTTCGACCCTCGGGGTAAAAGAAGCGGCGGCTCTGAGCCAGGTCCGTGACTATGGAAAGCGTATCTGGCTGCGTGTGCTGCCCTTTAAGGACAGCCTGGAAGCCTGCCTGGCTGCGGGCTTTCCTGCGAAACACTTGATATGTATGCAGGGCCCTTTTGGTGAAGAGCTGAACGTCGCCATGTTTCGGCATACAGGAGCAAAAATCCTGCTGACGAAGGATTCGGGTTCAGCCGGGGGCTTCCCGGAGAAAATCGCGGCGGCCCGCCGCTGCGGCATGAAAATTTATATCTGGAAGCGCCCCCTTCAGGAAGAGGGGCTTTCGCTTGAGCAAATTGAGCGTCTTCTGGAAGCCAGGGCAGCACAAAAGGAGTGAAGCTTCAATGGATGGGCAAAATTCATGGCATAGGGAAAAAAGAAAGATCACGCTGCTGGGTTGTGGCCTGGGCACGCAAAGTCTGACCCTGGAAGCGCTCGAGGCCCTGCGCGGAGCGGACTTGCTTTTTGGAGCGCCGCGCCTCCTGGAGGAAGCCAGAAGCGTGCTCGGTGAAACACGGGCCGAATTTTTCCCGTATTACACGGCCAGAGAGATTGGCGAAGTTTTAAGTCAAGCTGCGCCTGGGCTTGCGGCTGTTGTCCTGCTTTCCGGAGACAGCGGCTTTTTCAGTGCGGGGACGGCTTTGTCGGAGGCCTTTGCGGACGAAGACTGTCGCTTGTTGCCAGGTATTTCCTGCCTTTCCGGCTTTTTTGCCCGCCTGGGTCTGCCCTGGCAGGATGTGGCCATTCAAAGCCTGCATGGACGCCGGGGGAATCCCGTGGATCTGCTGCGCCGGGAGAAACGCGTTTTCTTTTTACTGGGAAAAGATGAAGAACGAGAGCAATTATTGGCCGAGCTTTGTGCCGCCGGTTTTGGCGGCTGTCCGGCGGCGCTCGGTGAGAATCTGGGCCTGAGCCTGGATCCGACCGTGGACTTGCAGGAGGGCGGAGGAAAGCAAACAGGCAGCAGGGAGCACATTCAGCGTGGATTGCTCTCGGAGCTTCGCTTTGCGGAGCCGGGTTCTCTGGCGGTACTCACCGTGGAAAATCCCGTGGCCGATGCGCGCGTGCGCACGGGCCTGCCTGATACCGCTTTTATTCGAGGCAAAGTCCCCATGACGAAGGCCGAAGTGAGGGCTCTGATTATGAGCAAGCTGGCCCTGGCTCCGGACGACAGGGCTGCAGATATTGGCGCGGGCACGGGCTCGGTGACCGTGGAGATGGCGCTGGCGGCCTGGAAAGGTCGAATTTATGCCATCGAGCGTGAGCCGGAAGGGATTGAGCTGATCCGCCGGAATCTGCGGGCTTTTCAAGTGGGCAATGTCGAAATCATTCACAGTGAAGCTCCTGAACAAATGGAGACTTTGCCACCCCTGAATGCTGCTTTTATCGGGGGCAGCGGGGGCAGGCTTGAGGCCATTGTGGCCGCGCTTTGCCGGAATAATCCGAAAATTCGCCTGCTGCTCACGGCCATCACGCTGGAGACGCTGGAAGAAGCCCGGCATGTTCTCTCGGCTCACGGTTTTGCTTTTGAGGTCACGCAGCTTGCGGTCACACGTGCGATGGAGATGGGACGCTATCACCTGCTGCGGGCGGAAAATCCGATTTTTCTGATCTCCGGCAGGCCGGAACAAGAGCTGGAGGCACAGGCATGAACCAAACCCATCGCTCAGAAAAGGCCCTGAAGAATGGACCGGAACAAGCGCGGGAGACGCAGGTATGAACCCCGAACGAATGAATGCCGAACCGCTGCTCGCCGGGGAGAGGAATGACAGAAAGATGAACACACGCTTGATGATTGCCGGCACACATTCCGGCTGTGGGAAAACGACCCTGACACTGGCTCTGCTCTCAGCTCTGAAGGAGCGCGGGCTTTCCATCGCCGCGGCGAAGTGCGGCCCCGACTACATTGACCCGGCCTTTCATCGGGAAATCCTGAATCTGCCTTCGCGTAATCTCGATCCCTTTTTTCTGGATCAGGCGGCCCTGCGCGGTGCGCTGGCTGAAAACAGCGGGCGCGTCACCCTCATCGAGGGGGTGATGGGCTTTTACGACGGGGTTGGCCCGAAGGGTCGCTATGGCAGCTTTGATCTGGCTGCGGAAACCGATACGCCGGTGCTTCTGGTGCTTCCTGGTCGGGGGCTGGCTCAGTCTTTGCAGGCCATGCTCCGCGGTTATCTCCAGCTGAAAAAGCCGAAGCTCATCCGGGGCTTTATCGTCAACGGAGGCAGTCCCATGATGGCCTCGCTCTTTGAAACGATCGCTCAGGAGGAAGGCGTGGCTTTCCTCGGCATCTTTCCCCATGTGCCGGAGCTGGAAATTCCCGAGGGTCGTCTGGGTCTTAAGGCTGCGGTGGAAATAGAAAATCTGCAGGGTAAGCTGCGTGAGCTCGGCCGCCTGGCGGAAACTCAGCTCAAGCTGGAAACGCTCGTGGAAATCGCCAAAACGGCCCCGCCACTGGGCGTTTGCAAAGCTTGTCCTGACGTCATAAAAACGCTGGGGGAAAGCAGCCAGGGGAGTGAATCTTTCCGCGTGGCCGTCGCCCGCGACCGCGTCTTCGACAAAATTTACCCGGAAAATCTTCAGGCTCTGGAAGAGGCGGGCTGCGAACTTGTTTTTTTCAGTCCGCTCAGTGCGGCGAGCCTGCCGCAGGGGGTGGAAGGTCTTTATCTTCCCGGAGGCTCGATTGAGGATGGAGCCGAGCAGCTCTCCGCGAATGAGTGCCTGCGCCGGGACATCGCCGAGGCCGTGGCCGCCGGTCTTCCCACGCTTGCCGAGCAGGGCGGCGCAGCCTACCTGCACCGGGATTTTAACGGCCTGCCCATGGTGGGAGCCGTACCTACCTCAGTCACCAGCAGCGAGCAGCTGCAGAGTTTTGGCTATGGTTTTCTGCAGGCTAAAAAAGATCAATTGCTGGGCCCCGGCGGCAGTGAAATTCGCGTGCATGAATTTCACCGCTACCGCTCAACTCTGCCGGAAAGCGCCTGTGCCTGCCATTCCCGCAAGGCGAGCGGCCGTCAGGCGAAAGATGGCGTCTACGCGACCGAAACCCTTTGGGCGGGCTTCCCACAGCTCTATTTTCCCTCAGACCCGGCGCTTCTCGCGCATTTTAGAACGGCGCTGCAGCGCTATAGAGACGCTTCTGCGGGCATCGCAGCTGGTAAGCGCCCAGTCGAAAAGTGAGATAGCTGCTCACCCACATCGAAATGAGGCGCAGAGGAACTGCCGAAGGCCCGCAGCAGAAATGATCGGCAAGAGAAACAGCTTGTAAAAGAAGGAGAGAACGATGGCAGAAAAGATGAGAGAAAGCAAGAATAGCGAGCAGACCCCAGTGAACTTTGTGCAGCACCAGCCCATGGAGATTGAAAAGCGCAGTTTTGAAATCATCGCGAGCGAGCTGCCGCATCCTCTCGATCCCGTGCTCGCACCCATCATCATGAGGGTGATCCACACGACCGCGGACTTCTCCTATGCCGATTCGCTCTGCTTTTCCGAGGGCGTCGTCGAGCAGGCCCAGGCAACGCTGCAAAAAGGCTGCACCATTGTCACCGATACGAACATGGCTAAGTCCGGGATTAACCGGGCGGCTCTCAAAAAACTGGGCGCGAAAGTGTGCTGTTTTATGGCCGAAGCGGAAATCGCCGAAAGAGCTAAGGCCGAGGGCACAACCCGGGCGGTGGCTTCCATGGATAAAGCGGCAGAGCTGGAAGGTCCGCTCATCTTCGCCATTGGCAACGCCCCCACGGCGCTCAAGCGGCTTGTAGAACTGGCTGAGGCCGGGAGACTCCAGCCTGCGCTGATCATCGGCGTCCCCGTGGGCTTCGTCAATGTGGTGGAGGCAAAGGAAATCCTTCTCCGTAGCGGCCTGCCCTCCATCGTCAACCGCGGCCGCAAGGGCGGCAGCAACGTCGCCGCCGCCATCGTCAACGCCCTGATGTACAGTCTCACACGAAAGTAAGATTCTCTAAACCCTGATGTCTTAAATAGCTGTAGTCATATTTTGAGGAATTAAATGTAAGAAAAATACAAGCTCAATTAATAAGCTCAACACCCCCTTATTTAAGCGTATTGAAGGTGGATGTGGCTGCTGTATTTGTCAAGTTCTGAACGTTTTTATACTAGTTAAATAAGACCTGTCAAAAAGATTATTGCAACATCAGGACTGAGTCAAATTTATGTTTCTGTGCTTCACTTATTTTGTGTGTCACACAAATCACCGTCGCATCAGATTTTAGTAAAATATCGAAAATCATGCTCGCATTCTCCTCATCCAATGAAGAAGTGGGCTCGTCCGCAAGAATTATTGGCGCATTTTGATAAAATGCACGGGCAATACCAATACGTTGTTTTTCGCCTCCGGAAAGATTTTGTGCTCCTTCGCCCAGAATCGTTTTGTTACCTTCAGGAAGTTTTTGGATTAAATCGTCCAATCTCGCCTCGCGGCAAACTTTTTCAAACCTGTTTGTATCCAGCGACTCAGAAAGCACAATATTCTCTTCCAATGAACGATTAAAAATAAAGGATTCCTGAGGAACAATGGCCATACAGGAGGATAAAAATGATCTGCTCAAATCCCTGATTTCTCTTCCATCTATGAGTATAGAACCCTGATAATTTGTATAAAGCCCGGCAATTAAGTTAAGTAAAGTTGTTTTACCAGATCCACTCGCTCCGAGAATCAACGTCTTTGATCCTTTTTTTATGTTAGCAGAGAAATTAGATAGGATGATTCTTTCCCCATAGCCGAACTGAACTCTTTCCATGGATAAAGATTCATGGAAATCGGGTGCTTCCTTTAACTCCTCATGTAACTCTTCATGCTCATGATTTTCAGTGATTTCATGTTGAGAAACTGGCGCACTTTCCTCGTTAATAAAATTCAACATGGTTTCGAGAATACCACGACCAGCTTTTAGATTAGCCAAATTAATTCCAATTTGCTGAACGGGGTTAATGATAGACCCGGATAAATTAATAACAGCGATAAGAGCTCCGATACCCACTTTTCCAAAATAAACAAAAATAGCGCCAATGATAAACGGCACATAAAAGGCCATCAAGCTGAAGATGGCTAAAACTGAAGTTAACACTGATTCTTTGATGCCAAGTTTATACCTCACCTCCTCACTTTTCTGATTTAAATGATTGAGTTCAAGCTTGAACATTTCAGTCAAATTGGAGACTTTAATCAGCAAAAAGCCATTCAGGATTTCCTGTATCTTGATCGAGTATTCGGCCATGGAGGTAGAAAATTCCTGTCCAAGCAGATACATGTTTTTATGGGTTTTCTGTGGCGCAAAAAAGAGTAACAGCGTAAACAGGCATATGCAAACGGCCAGCAAGGGATTGAAATAGAACAAAACGGCACCCGCCAGCAAAAAGCTTGTTCCTTGTCGGATCAGCTTAATGATTGTATCAAGATATTGTGTTTCCAGCTTATTAATATCATTGCTAATACCAGAACTAATACGGCCTTTTGCATAATTTGCGAAATGATCCATAGACATATTCAGCATGGTTTCCGCATAATCCCGTTTTAGCTCGGTGAGATATTTTTGTTTGAAGTTTGCGGCAGCCACCCCAGATAAGAAATAACCCAGGCCAGACAGCATAATGACGCCGAGAAATAATAGCGCAAACTCAGACAAACCAGATCTTTCTCGATTGATGAGCATCTCAAGCGCTCGCTTCATGGAAAGGGCAAGTAACACTTCGGATATTGAAACAAGAATGGCAGACAAAACCAGACCCGTCATTTGCCTGCTCGCTCGAACAAAGTATTTTTTCATACGACCTCCCAAGAAACTATTACATAATTCGTAGGACTTTTCTTAATCAAAACATCAGATTAATAATTTTTCGTACGTTACTTTATAAAAGCTAATAATTCCTGTTTGCTATAGTTTTCACATAGCCATCATCTATATTAAGCCATTATTTTAAATAAATATCAACACACATTTAGTATAAGAGCCTTAATATTTTGCCATAGCTATACGCAATCAAAGTTAAATTTTATAAAGCTATGCTCCATGCAGTTTTTTCATGTATGACTAAACTATGGTTCATTTTAGTAAGAAGAATTGCAGCAAAAGCAGGGCTGTGCTAAGCTGCAAATATAGAGAAAGGTCATGGAAGACGGGTGAGAATCCCGCACAAGGCCGTTACTGTATTTCGTTAAAGAGGGCGCATTTCATCCACTGGGGTCAAGTCCCCGGGAAGGAGCGCTCGTCACCTTCTTCATCGCTTTGCTCGGTGCTTAGAGGATTGCTGAACTTTATTTAAGCTTCACAGCAGTTCCGACAGACCCGGCAGGAGAGCTGAAAGAAGGCGCGATAAGTCAGGATACTTGCCTTTCTCCGGATATCAATTTGTCAACTCTGCGGACACTGGAGGAAGGCAATGCTTTGTAAAACAGCATTTTTCATTCAAGTCACTCTCAACAAAGATGAAAGCTTCTCTTTGTGTGCGCAGAAACCGTTGGCCCTCTTTTCGGAGGCTGGTGGGTGTGAAAGCGTTCTTCAGGCGTTCTTATCCATGAGTAACGCTGAACAGGCGCTTTTGCGGCGTCCTGGCCTGCAAAACAGGGGGAACCCCGCTGCGGAACAGTCTTGCGAGGACTTTCTGACGGTATTTGACGTCGGCTTTATTCCGCTTCTGCACGAAGCTGCCGGAGCAGCCAATCCTGCGCTTTGAGATCCGTGACGGATCCGGTGAGGGAGTCTGCGAGGGCTTCCAGCAGAAAAGGCAGCGGATAAAGATAGAGAATGGAGGATTATCTATGAACCAGAAAAATGTTGTGCTTGCGGCAGCCCTGGCGCTGCTGATGATCGTCTCCCTGCTGGCTTTGCCTTTCACGGTCAGAGCCGAAGCGGATCAGGCTCAGGAGACAAAGGAAAATGCAGAGGAAAATACCGAAGCCATGAGCGAAGAAAAGTCTGAAGAATCTGAAGAAGAGGAAAAACCCAAATGGGTGGTCCCTGATCCCAAGCCTGTGCTGCTTGCAGTCAGCTTTGGCACCAGCTTTAATGACAACCGCCCCAAGACCATTGGCGCCGTCGAAAAGGCACTGGCAGAGGCCTTCCCGGATTATGAAGTGCGCCGCGCTTTCACCAGTCAGATCATTATTGACCATATCATGGTGCGCGACGGAGAAAGAATTGATACTATGACCCAGGCGCTCTACCGTCTGCTCGCCGATGGCGTCAAAGATGTCCTCGTCGTTCCCACCCACGTGATGGAAGGCTTCGAATATAACGATGTCCTCGCGGAACTCACTCCTTTTGTGGATAAATTCAACTCCATGAAGGTTTCCCGCGCGCTCTGCGTCAGCGATGATGATTTTGATAAGCTCAGCGATATCCTGGTGGAACAGACCAAGGATGCCGATCAGGAAGGTACCGCCATTCTCTGGATGGGCCACGGAACAGCCCATGAAGCCAATGCCACCTATGGCAAACTGGACAAGGTTTTCCACGATAAAGGGCATGCCAACTACTTCGTCGGCACCGTTGAAGGAACTCCTACACTCGACGACGTCCTTAAGGAAGTTAAGGCGGGCAACTTTAAAAAAGTGGTCATTCTTCCCCTGATGATTGTGGCTGGCGATCATGCCAATAACGACATGGCAGGCGACGAAGAAGACAGCTGGAAATCTACCTTTACCGCGGCCGGCTATGAAGTGGAATGCCGCATCGAAGGTATGGGCAGCTATCCGGGCGTCCAGCAGATGATCGTTGAGCACGCCAAAGCCGCCGAGCCCTTTACTGGGGTGAAGAAAGATGGTGAAAAGGCAGAGGCTGAGGCCAAAGAAGGTCCGGTGACGGGTGATCAGCTGGTCGACGGGGATTATGAAATCGAAGTGGAAAGCTCTTCTTCGATGTTTAATATCGTCAAGGCGCTGCTCCACGTCAAAGATGGCAAGATGACCTGCGACATGACCATGAGCGGCAAAGGCTATCTCTACCTCTTCATGGGCACGGGCGAAGAAGCGGCGAAGGCCACGGAAGATCAATACATTCCCTTCCAGGAAATTGACGATGCCCACGTCTTTACAGTGCCTGTCGAGGCTTTGAATCAGGACATCAACTGTGCCGCCTTCAGCAAGAGAAAAGAACAGTGGTATGACCGCACGCTCGTTTTCTCAGCCAAAATGCTGCCCGCCGAGGCGCATAAATAAGCAGTAGGCTCTGTGTCGGCAGCGATCACGGTCCCATTGCGGCTACTCTAAGCCTGCGCTGTGGCCGGGATCAGGAAAGAATCTTCACACCGGGTCGGTCTCCTGAATTTCGGGGGAAGCGCGGTGCGGAGAGAAGTCTTAAGCTTTGAAGCTTCGCTCTGAGAGGCGGAGCGTCAGATAACACAGAACGGGGCGGGAAAAACGCTTTCCCGTCCCCGTTTTTGTACGAGGACAACGGCCGAAGGGCCAGACTTAAACGAAGCTCTGGGCGAAGGCCGTGAACACTCAACAACAAAATAAGCCCTGCCTGGTGCAGAGCAAAGTAAGTTCAAAGGTCGGCAGGTCAGTTAAAATATCAGCGGGCATGAAGATAGAATTGAGAGCTTTAGAGAGCTCAGGAGAGAGAAAAATGCAACAGAACAAATCACTTTATACTTCCCTGAATACGGATCGTTCCGCAGAGGCCGATTGCTTTGCGGGGACAGGCCGGACGGCTTCCTCTTTCCGCCGGAGCCTCAGGACTTTTGCAAGTTTATGCCTTGCCCTTTGCCTTTTCTTTTCGCTGAGCTTCAGTTTGAACACAAACTTTGCCGTTCAGGCGGAGAGTCCGGCGACCGGGTCGAAGGCAGGCGAGCTTTCAGATGGGCTCTATTCGATTGAAGGTGCCATCAGTGGAGGCACAGGACGGGCGCATATTGCCTCTCCCCTGAAACTTGAGGTCAGGGACGGCCAGATGACGGCCACCCTGGTCTGGAGCAGCAAAAATTACACCTGGATGGAAATAGATGGCCAGCGTTACCTGGCCCTCAAAGGCGAAGCCTACTCCAGCTTTGAAGTGCCGGTCAGTCTCGATGAAGACATTCCCTTCAAGGCGGAAACGACAGCCATGAGCACCCCGCATGTGATCGATTACAAGCTCAAACTCGATGGCAGTACGCTGAAAGAAGGCTGGTCTTCTGAGCAGACTGAGGACGTGACCAAAGACTCGAAGCAAAAGGGCCAGGACGGCACGGCGAAGGATAAGGGTGAGCAAGCTCAGAAGTCTGATGACAAAGATTCCGCCAAAAGTGAGGCTGAACTGGAAAAGCGTTTTGCTCCGGCGGAACTTGGCAATGGCTGGAAGCCTGAGAAGAGCATGAAGCTCGACTATGCTAAACAATTTAAGATTGATGATTTTCAGGATGGCTTCCGCCTCATCCGCATTTCGGACGGCCGCCGCTACCTGCTGGTGCCGGAAGGCAAGGACATCCCGGAAGGGCTGGATCCGGACATCAAGCTGATCCGGCAGCCGCTCGATCAGGTTTATCTTGCCGCAACGGGCGCCATGTGTTTCTTTGATGAGCTTCACGCCCTGGATGTACTTGGCTTCTCGAGCCTTAAAGCAGGTGACTGGACAGTCGAGAATGCCCGCAAAGCCATGGAAAATGGAAAAATCCGCTTTGGCGGGAAGTACAGCAGGCCGGATTATGAACAATTGCTGGCCAAAGGGTGCAAGCTTGCCCTTGAGTCCCGCATGATCCTGCACACCCCGGAGGTTCAGGAACAGCTCGAAAAAATCGGTCTGACGGTTTTTGTCGATCACTCCAGTATCGAAGAGCATCCGCTGGGTCGTATGGAGTGGATTCGCTGCTACGCAGCCATGCTAAATCTTGACGATGAGGCAGAAAAGCTTATGAACGAACAGAGTCATCTTTTGGATGAAGTGAAAAAAGAGCTTGATTCACGTCAGAAAAAGAATGAAGAGCCGAAGCGCGTCGCCTTCTTTTACATCAATAGCAAAGGCAATGCGGTCACTCGCTCAAGCGACGATTACATCAGTAAGCTGATTGGCATTGCCGGCGGCAAATATATTTTTGAAAAACTTGGTGACCCTGAAAAACCCCGCAACACCGTGAATATGGAGATGGAGAAGTTCTACGAGACAGCCCGCGATGCCGATATTATTATTTACTGCAGTACGATTGTCGGTGAACTTCAATCCCTGGACGAACTGATCGCTTTGAATCCTCTCCTCAGAGAATTTAAAGCGGTACAAAATAAAGAAGTCTGGTGCACCCGCAAAAATCTTTATCAGGATGCGACCCATTATGGCAAAATGGCTCAGGAGTTTTGTCAGATCTTTTCCGGTCAGGGGGAAGAGGCATCTCTGGACTATTTGTTTAAGCTGAAATAAGAGAACGAGGCTTGGGCAGATGCGCGTGAGCCGCAGAAAACATCACAGAGGCTCCCCGGGGCAAAGCTTCGGGGGAGCTTTGCTTATCCTTCGCATAGCAGCTCAGGATAAGGCTTTAGATGAGTGACCGCATGAGAAATAAACACAAGAATAGCGCTTCTGTAATGCAGCAACAGGCTGCGGAAGGTGTAGCTTTAACCGGACCTGCAGCCTCTGGCGTGAGGGCCGTTGAGTCTGCCGATGCAGCCTGCTCTGCAGCACCTGCCGGTGGGGGAGAGAACCTTATCATGCTTCCCAAAATTTTGGAGCGGCGGCAGTTAAAACACTTCTTTCTTGCGCTGCTTTTGCTCTCTGCCCTCCTGCTGCTTCTGGTTTGGCTCAACATTGTTCTCGGCAGCGTCAATGCCAGCTTTGGCGAACTCCGTCAGGCTCTGCTGCACCCCCGGGCTGAGCTGGCAGCCGATTCCCGCATCGGCCTGCTCCGGGATATCCTGTGGAAAATTCGCCTGCCGAGGCTTTGTGGGGTGCTGCTTTTGGGCGGTGCGCTCTCCCTTTCCGGTTTTCTCCTCCAGACCTTTTTTCATAACCCCATCGCCGGACCCTATATTCTGGGGATCTCTTCCGGCGCCAAGCTCATTGTGGCCCTGATCCTTGTGTTCCTGCTTTCTGCGGGGAATATTCGAATTTCCTCCTTTGACATGGTTCTGGCCGCTTTTTCCGGTTCCATGATTTGCCTGTTCTTTGTTCTCCTGATCTCGCGGGTTGTGCACAGTGCCTCGGTGCTGGTGGTCAGTGGGGTGATGATCGGCTACATCTGTTCGGCAATCACGGATTTTGTCATTACCTTTGCCGATGATGCCAGTGTCGTCAATCTGCATAATTGGTCGAGAGGCAGCTTTTCCGGCCTTTCCTGGGATCATATCAAGGTTATGGCCGGGCCAGTTTTGCTTTGCAGTCTCTTTGTGTTTCTTCTTTCGAAACCCCTGGCAGCCTATCGCCTGGGTGAAAATTATGCGCGCAGTGTGGGGGTTAATTTGCGCTTTCTGCGCCTTTCTCTGGTTTTTCTTTCCAGCATGCTTTCGGCCTGTGTCACAGCTTTTGCAGGCCCGATCTCCTTTGTCGGCATTGCTGTGCCGCACATCGTCAAAGCCCTGATCAAATCCTCCCGGCCACTTTTTGTTGCTCCTCTTTGCTTTCTCTGTGGCAGTGTTTTCTGCCTTGCCTGTGATCTGATTGCCCGTACGGCCTTTGCACCGCTGGAGCTGTCGGTAAGTTCGGTGACCGCCGTATTTGGCGCGCCGATTGTGATTGCGGTTTTGCTGCGACGCTCGAAGGGGAGGGAATGAGAAGATGAGTGAGACCTATTTGCTACATGCTGAAAAACTGGCTGTAGGTTACGGCGGCAGGGTTCTCCTCAAGGATATTGATATCCGCCTGAAGGCGGGCCATATTCTGACGTTGATCGGACCCAATGGAGCGGGCAAGTCGACGATCCTTAAAACCCTCAGCCGCCAGCTTCACAAAATCGAAGGCTGCATTGAGCTTGATGGTCGGGCGATGGAAGACTTCAGCCCGCAGGAATGGGCCAGAACGCTCTCGCTTCTGCTGACCCAACGGCCCCACACCGAACGCATGAGCAATGCCGAAATTGTGGAAAGCGGACGCTATCCCTATACCAGAGCGCTGGGCCTTCTTGGCAAAAAGGATCTTCAGGCGGTTGACAGCGCTTTGAAACTGCTGCATATGGAAAGTCTGGCGAACGTCGATTTTATGCATGGCAGTGATGGTCAGAAGCAGCGAGTTCTGCTGGCCCGCGCACTGTGTCAGGAACCGCGCGTGCTGGTGCTCGACGAACCGACGTCCTATCTGGATATTCGCTATAAACTGGATCTTCTGAAAATTCTCCGTCAACTGGCCGCTGAGCGCCAACTGGCCATAGTGATGACTTTACATGAGCTGGATCTCGCCCGCAAAGTCTCCGATGAAGTGCTCTGTATTAAGGATCGTCAAATTCGCGCCTATGGGCCGACCGAAGAAATTTTTGAGGACGGCTTTATTGAAGACTTGTATGACTTGCCGGGCAGTTACAATTCCCGTTTTGGCAATCCTGAGCTGCCTCCTTCTGAAGGCCCCAGTAAGATCTTTGTCATTGCCGGGAACGGCAGAGGGATTCCTGTCTTTCGACGCTTGCAACAGCACGGCCTTCCCTTTGCCACAGGTATTTTGCATGCCAACGACAGCGATGCTGAGCTGGCTCGCCAGATTGCCAATACCCTTATTGAGGAAAAGCCCTTTTGTCCTATCGGCGATGAAAGCTTTGCACGCGCAGCCGGGCTGCTGGATGAGATGGAAATGGTGATCTGCGCTCTCGAAGAGGAGAGAGGCGATTTTGGCCCGGGCAACGAGCGCAACCGCGAACTTTTTGAGCTGGCCCGCCGCCGCTGCCGCGTGGTCAAAGCCGATTTAAGCGACCTTTAACGGGAGCCCCCGCCATCTTGTCGCAGCAGAGCCTATTTACCGCCCAGAACGAAGGCCTTGCTGATCAGGTTATAGACCTGCTGGTTGAGATAGGAGCCAGCTTTGGCAAGCAGACGCTGTGAGCTTAACATGGGTGTGGCCCGCAGCTTTTTAGTCACGATAGGATTGATATTTTCAAGTTCCTGCCAGAGCAGGGCAATTTTCTGTTTGCTTTCGCCTGCTTCGAGAAGGGCAAGCGGCATCATGCACATGGCAACCATACGCGCCAGATGTCGGAACATATAGCGCTGAAGGCGCTGCGGGCGAACCGTTTCGAGACGCACACGGCGCAGCATTTCTTCCGTTACAAAAATTTGCATATTGACGTTTTTAACGACATTGCCCATGTTGATGGACTGGTCGTCGCGGCCAATGTAGTAGACATAAACGGGCTCATCAAGATAATAAATGCGGCGTACATGGGGCAGTGGCTCGTAAACGTAGATATTGTCTTCGTAGTACGTTTTCTCGGGCAACTGCAGATTAATTTTTCTGAGAATTTCCGTTCGATAGCAGAGGGCGTGCATCATGAGCATCTGATCGTAGCGAAAACTGCGGATGCGAGACCAGCTGCAATAACCGCGTTCACGGAAAACATTCTGGTAATCCGCCCGTTTGTTGACGACTTCTTCCTGGCCCTTCTCGTTGCTGCGATGAACTTCATAGATAAAATCGCTGACGATAAGGTCGGGCTTAAGAGCGCCTTTGCTTTCAAAGTCGGCAATCAGACGAAGCAGTTCACTCAGCCCCTCGGCAGCAAAGTGGTCGTCACTGTCGAGAACTTTAAACCAGGGCGCGGCAGCCAGTTCAATACCCACGTTGATACCGGAGCCATGGCCCCCGTTTTCCTTATTGATGAGGCGAAAGTTTTGTGGCCAGCGGTCGACGTAGCTCTGGCCAATCTCAGCCGTGCGGTCAACAGAGCCATCATTGACAATGATGACGTCAAGCTGTTCCTTATGTGGCAGGAGACTGTCCAGACAACGGGCCAGATAGTTCTCAGAGTTATATGAGGGTACGACAACAGTTAGATAAGCCATAAGTCCTCCGTATCCTTCGCCGGCCCAGGCTTGCAGCTGCTGTCAGGTCAGCGTTTGCCCTGCTTATCGCAGGCAGAAATTTGCATAAAGCTTTAACTTCTATCAGTTTAACACAAAAATTAGCGCTTTTGTTTGAATAGAATTTATGGTTTATGTCAGTTATTCATGCCTTTTCAGAGGTTCATGATGTCCTGAAAGCCGGTGCCATAAACCTCATTGAAGTCCAGCACAATGACCAGAGCGCCCGGGTCATTGTTGCGGACCAGGCGGCGCAGATGGGGCAGCTGACGTTTGGACATGGCACAGAGAATGATTTCCTTATGGCGTTTGGTATAGCTGCCCCGGCCATTGAGAATGGTAGCTCCGCGCACGATCTCGGTGTCGATGCCGTGGGAAATTGGGCCTGCGTGTTCGCTGATGACCAGAACCAACTTTCCCGACACACGCCCGCTCATGATTTTATCGAGCATGTTGGAGACGAAAAAGGCGTAGACACAGCCGTAGAGAGCGGCATTCATGTCGCCCCGCACAAGGCCGCCGGTCAGGATGATAATGCCGTCAACGACCAGGCTGATCTGCCCGAAAGACATGTGCGGTTTGAGCTTGCGCATACACATGAGGATGAGATCGCTGCCCCCTGAGCAGGTGCCTGCCGAGAAAAGGAGGCCGAGGCCAATGCCCGTGAAAACGCCGGAGAAGGCCCCGGCAAGGATGGGATCTCCCTGGAAATAGGGAAAGCGAGGGAGCACGATATCCATAAAAAAGGCCGAGATGCAAATGGTGCGGAAGGTTCGGAAGAGAAAGGAGCGGCCGAGAATTTTCCAGGATATCGCGATCAGCGGAATGTTGATCAGGATGCTGGCAAAACCGATGGGAATAAAGGGAAAAAGGTGGTTGACGATGAGGGCGAGACCGACGACCCCACCGGGGGCCAGGTTGGCGTGCTTGGCAAAGGAGTAAATGCCGATGGCGATGAGGATGCAGGCAAAAATTTCGACAGCGATCTCGCGCAGACTCTGAGGAATCTGCTCAAAGCGTGTGGGTTTTCCGTGCTTGAGCAAGACCAGGGGCTCATCCTGTTCTTCTTGCAGGCCAGAGTTTTCCAGGTCAGAAGTTTCCTGAGCTGAAGTTTCCTCGCCAGAAGTTTCCTGGTCTGAGGCTTCACCCTTAGAATCCTTTTGCGAGGCAGCGAGCTCCTCAGTTAATAGTTCCCGGACGAGCTGACGCATTTCTTCCCGACTTATCGCGGCAGCCTCCGTCTGGTCAGGGAGGGATTCTAAACGTCCCGGGCCCGTGCAGCTCTTTTCAGCACCGCTGTCTACCCGCTCTGCGCGGCCTGTTTGATCTTCTTGCCTGGAATCATGAGTCATGATTTTTCCCTCTTTTATTTGCCCTGCACATCGGCTTGTTTTTTCTTTATTCGTTTTAATTTGCCCTGAACTTCGGCATTTATTTGCCTGGTACATCGGCTTGTTTTTCTACTATTTTAGCAGAAGCTTGTTAAGCTTAGATGAAGATTCGAGAGAATAAGATAAGTCCGGTTGTAGTCTGATAGGGTTTAACAGTAAAAGTCCGTTTTACAGGGGGCACTTGTGATTGCTTGCCTTTGCCTGTCTTTGCTTGCCTTTGGCCGAAAGGACGGCTATACTGAACTAAATTGCACAATAAGGGGTGCCGGAAGGCTGAGAACAGACCCTCTATCGGATCAAGGTCATGCTTGCGTCGAGATATTGTCGGGATTGTTTCGAAAATTCTTTGCGATCGTTTCGAGAACTTTTCGAGATCTTTCTAAATACAGGTTCTCTGTGTTTTAACGCCTTTCGTCCCTTTTGTGAGAGATGAGAGGTATTTTTATGAACAAAGAACGTACTCTGCTCATGGTGGAAATTGCCATCATGGCCGCCTTATCCTTCTTAATTGATCTCTTTATTCCATCGCTGAGCGATGCGGTGAAAATCAGTGTCAAGATGATTCCCGTGATGGTGCTGGGTTTGCGCCGTGGTCTGGTACCAGGCCTTGCCGGCGGCCTGATCTGGGGTGTCCTCCAGATCGTAACCGGTGAAGCTTCTATTGTCGGTCTGGTGCAGGCCTTTCTGGAATACGTCCTGGCCTTTATGGCAGTTGGCCTGACGGGTCTTTTCAGCAAACCTCTGCTGGCGGCGGTATCTGCGAAAGTTTCTGCGGTGAAGCAGGTGACGATTGCGGGCCTGGCTGTGCTTCTGGCCTCTTTCGCGCGCTACTTCTGCCATTTTATCGCCGGCATTGTCTTCTGGGGTCAATACGCGCCGGAAGGGATGTCGCCCGCACTCAATTCACTGCTGGTGAACGGCGGCGCCTTCCTCTCCGAAACGATCACCTGCCTGATTGTGATGGGACTGCTGCTGCCGGTGTATCCTCAGCTTTTTGTGCTCAAACGCAAAGCCTGAGGCCTAAGCTTGAGGCTGGATCCTGAGGCCGAACTCAGATAAATAAATCTCTTTTTTCTTCGAGCTGACCTTCGATGCCGACAATCTTAATGTAAAGCTCCGGCTTATCTTTAAGAAAGTCCTCAACGGCATCGAGCAGCTCTTTTTTTATAAGGAGAGACATGCCGCAGGATACTTTGAGATCTCCGCAGCGCGGTGTGGGCGCGACGCGGTTTTCCAGACCGGCCTCGTCAAGCAGTTCGTGCAGTGCCATCCCGCGGGTGTGATTTTCAACAAGAATATAGTAATTCAGCATAATCAAAGAAAGTATAGTCTTAATGAGCAAAAGCTAAAAGCACTAAAAGTGCGAAAGCCCAGGGTGCTAAAAGAGCATTAGCTAAAAGTGCGGATTGCGCAACACTTGAAAGTGCGAAAAGGATATGTGCAAACCCTGAAAGCTCATAGCCGGAAAATTAAGAAGTCCCTGCCCGGCGGTCTGATGGACCGGGCAGGGAAAAGGGGAAAAGAAATTCGAAGGCTATCAGCGGTTGCTGCGGCTGTCGAGCATTTCGATGAAAGCGCCGACGCGGGTGCGCAGCTGTTCGGCATCATTGTCGGTGTAGTCGGTTTCGATGGAGAGGCAGGGAATGCCCGCTTCTTTGAGAGCGCGGGAAACGGAGCGTTTCTCGGTATCATAGAGATTACAGAACTGCAGATTGCAGTCGATGACGCCGTCAACCTTATATTCTTCGCAGTAACGGAGAATGTCGTCGATGCGGCCGCCATTCGGCGTAAAGCAGGCGCAGTTGTTCTTCATGTAGCGCTGAGCAAGAGCTTCGAGCATTTCGTCTTCGGTTTTGACGTTTTCGTCAACAAGGTGCTCGAAGTAGCGGCTGCCGGTGCACATTTCTTCGCAGACGATGATGCCGCCGGAGGTTTCCACGATCTGGTGCATTTTCCAGTTAGGCACGGCCACGGGGGTGCCGGTGAGGAGGATGCGCTTGTCGTTGGGTTTGGCCGAAGAAATGCCTTTGGCAATGCGGTCTTCAAGTTCGTCGGCTAATTTATTGCACTGTTCAGCACAGCGGACGGGGTCATCGAAGAAGGCGATCTGCGTCATGAGAATGGCATCGCGGCCGGAAATGGGCGCAACGGTTGATTTTCTGGCCTCATAGACGCGAGCCATGGCCTTGCGGCGATTGTTGCAGATAACAATGGCTTCGTGCAGTTTTTCCGGGGTAATCTTGTTGCCGGTGATTTCTTCAATCTTCCTGGCAAAGAGACGAATTTCATCTTTGTAGTGAGCGATATCCTGCGGACGCTTCATCTGAGGGACGTCGATGATATACATGGGCACGTCTTCAGCGAGAATCTCGTAGGCTTTTTTCTTGCCGTCGCAGGTGGTTTCTCCCACATAGAGATCAGCCAAGCGGAAGAAGGGGCAGGTGCGGCTGAGACGAGCGCCCACCGATGCTTTAATCAGGGAGCAGGTGTTTTTGGGCAGAACTTCTTCGCCGGAGGGAACCCAGAACTGAGAGCCTCCGCAGAGTCCTGTCACGATGCCGTTGGCGGCAATGACAATTTCGTCGGGAACGTAGAGACAGAAGGTGCCGACCACCTTGCGTCCCTGCTTTTTGGCCTCGACGAGTTCAGCGGGGCGAATGCCGTGAACTTCCGAAATCACCATATCCCAGAAGGCCATGGCCTTGGGGCGGTTTTCCTGGCTTGTGAAGACATCGCCGATGGCGGTGGGAAGCACAGAGCAGAGGGTGTCATGTGTCTCGACGTCCATGCCGAGATCTTGCCACATCTTGTGATAATCCATTGTTCTCTCCTTTGTTTACCTTAGTTTGGCCCATCTGACGTCGCTGCCCCTGGCAGGTCCAGCGAAGCTTGGTGGACGTTTTTCGTGTGAATATCTCTTCTCGCCGGGGCGAGTTTAGAGCCTGTTTTGGCTTTTTCCTTCTGTAATTTCCTGCTTCAGCGCTTCAGTGCCCCTCACAAAGCTTTTTCAGCCCTCCAGAGTCGCCAGGATTTTTACAGCCTGGATGGCCTTTTCAATCTCTTCTTCCGTATTGCTGGCGGCAAAGGAAAAGCGCAGAGACCCGCGATCCGAGCTGCCGAAAAAATCATGCATGCGTGGGGCGCAGTGAATGCCTGAGCGGCAGGCGATCTCCCATTCTGTCGACAGGAGATCGGCAGCGCGGGCGGCATCCATCCGGGGCAGATTCAGCGTGACGATGGGCACGCGTGCAGACGTCTCTGCATAGTCGCCGTAGAACTCTATACCGGGAACCTCCCTCAGCCCTTCATAAAACATCTTTGCCAGGGTCAGACCACGTGTTAATAACTGTTCCATACCCTGCTTCTGAATTTCCGCAAGTCCGGCGGCGAGGCCGCAGATGCCGGGAGTATTGAGGGTTCCGGCTTCCAGATGATCGGGATAATCTTCGGGCATATCGGCCGAATGGCTGTGAGAACCAGTGCCGCCGTATTTAAGCGGTTCCAGCTCGACCCCGGGACCCAGGCAGAGCAGACCCGTACCCTGCGGACCGAGCAGACTTTTATGCCCGGTGATGCAGAGACAGTCGATGTGCATGGCCTGGAGATCGATGGGGACGAGGCCCGCGGTCTGGGCGGCATCGACCATAAAGAAGAGCCCATGCTCGTGGGCAAAGTCGCCGAAAGCCGCCAGATCATTGAGATTGCCGCTGAGGTTTGAGGCATGACTGAAGACGAAAAAGCGGGTGTCCGGCTTAAGGGCGGCGGCAAAGTCTTCGATAAAAAAGCGGCCGTCCTTGCGCGGGAGAACAAAATCCACCTGGATACCACGCTGCTTTTCCAGGGCATGCAGCGGCCTGAGAATGGAGTTGTGTGCTGAAACTTCGGCCAGGACCCTCGCGCCTGGAGGAATCGCGCCAAAAAGCGAAAGATTGAGGGATTCGCTGGCATTATGAGTAAAAATGACCCGGCTGGGGTCGCCCACCGCAAAGGCACGGGAAAAGGCGAGACGGGCGCGGAAAAGGCGCTCTCCGGACCAGTTGGCAGCCTCATACGCACCCCGGGAACCATTTCCCGCATGGCGCAGGCCTTCCGTAACTGCTGAAATGACCGACTCGGGCTTGGGCAGCGAGGTGGCGGCATGGTCAAGATAGATAGCTTTTTTGGACACGCTTTTTTACCTTAATTTGGCGGCAGCCAGAGCTGCGCCGATAGCCCCGGCATAACGGGCATCCGGGCAGCTTTCGACTTCTTTTTTTAACTCTCTGGAAAGCGCTTCCAGAATGGTGGGAACTTCGCAAAGACCGCCGGTCAGGCAGAGCTTGCCGCTGCCAATGAGACGGCGTGCCTGGGTACAGACCTTCCGCACGATGGAGTCCACCACCGCGAAAGCGATATTTTCTTTATTTTCGCCTTTGCCGATCAGAGAAATCACTTCGGATTCGGCAAAAACGGTGCACATGGAAGAAATGGATGTGCCGCCGCCTTCAGCTGCGAGCGTGCAGAGCTCGTTGGGCGAAAGGCCGAGCGTATTAGCCATGACCTCGAGAAAACGCCCTGTACCGGCGGAGCATTTATCGTTCATGGCAAAATCAGCAAGAATGCCATCCTCAATATTGATGATTTTGGTATCCTGGCCGCCGATATCGATCACCGTCATTTTAGGATAGTGGAAGAGATGATATGCGCCAGCGGCATGGCAGCTGATTTCCGTCACGGTTTTATCGGCATAAGGAACCGCCACGCGGCCGTATCCTGTCGCCACGACGGGGTTTTCGCCCGGAGCGTGGCCGAGCTTCTCCAGCTGCGACTTGATGAGGGCCGCCGTATCCGTGCTGCTCCATCCCGTAGGAATGACCGAGCGCGTAATGATGCAGCGATCCTCATCGAGCACGGCGGTTTTTGAGCTTGTAGAACCGATATCAATACCAATACTGACCACAGCTAAAATCTCCTCGCAAACGTTTACTTCCGCGCTTATTTTAGCGGAAAGAGCCAGAGTCTACGGCGTGGAATTAACGATAGACTTGAAAGTTTTTGACGATAAAAACGAGACCAAGAAAAAATCTATCAGGGTATTGACAGTTTAGTAGCACCTTGCTATGCTAACCGTACTAACTCGAATAGTACAGATGGTTCGCTGAAGACAGCTGCGCTGCGTTCAGGGGATCCCAATGATCTGGAAGGGGAATATCATGGCCATCTTTCAAATTGACCAGCACAGTCGTGTGCCGATCTACGAGCAATTACGGCAGCAGGTTCTGCGACTGGCGGCTCTGGGGCTTTTAGATGAAGGCGAGTTGCTGCCTTCGGTGCGTCAGCTGGCTGCCGATCTGGGCATTAACCCGAACACGGTGCAGAAGGCTTACCGCGAACTTGAGCGGGAAGAGCTGATTTACACCGTTCCGGGGAAGGGCTCTTTTCTCTCCAAAAATGAGAGCCACATTCGCAGCATGAAGGATGAGTGGCACGAAAAGCTCAGCCGCCTTATGGTCGAAGCCCTGGAAGCGGGTTTTTCCATCGAAGAAATGCAGGAACTCTGGCTTGGCGCCTGCGAAGAGGTGCAGAAGCAAGTCCGTGAAGGCAAGATCCGAAAAGGAAAAGTCATTGAAGCCGCCTCAGGCTCCACCGCGGACCAGGCGAAATAAAGCAGAAGACAGAGCCGCCGATGGCCGGCCATACGATACTGACGAAAGCAGAGGAAAAATCATGAAGATCATAGAAGCAAAGGACCTGAGCAAGCGTTTTGGTAAAATTCATGCGCTGGATAAGTTGAGCTGCGATATCTCTGCAGCCTCTATTTACGGCCTGATCGGCTCCAACGGGGCGGGTAAATCAACCTTTATGCGTCTCGTGGCCGGAATCTACAAGGCAGACAGCGGCAGCCTTCAATATCAGGGTCATGAGATTTTCGGCAACGCTGCACTGCGCCACGAAATCCTCCTGGTTCCGGATCAGCCCTGCTTTCTCCCCGGCGAAAACCTGGCGGGGATGGCTCAGTTTTACAGCACCCTCTACGATCACTGGGATGCATCCTTTTTTAACGAACTCCTGGAGGTTTTCCCCCTGGATCCTCAACTCGCGCTCAGCAAAATGTCCAAAGGCATGCAGCGTCAGGCTTCGGTCCTCCTGGCCCTGGCGGCCCGGCCGCAGCTCCTGCTCATGGATGAAGCCTTCGACGGGCTCGACCCGGTCATGAGAGAAAGTCTCAAGCGCATCCTGGCTCGCGAGGTGGTTGAAAATCAACTGACCTGTATCATCGCTTCACACAATCTGCGTGAACTCGAAGATTTTTGCGATAAAATCGGCCTCCTGCACCATGGCGGTCTGATCTATCAGCACGAACTGGAATCCATGAATCTCGGGGTCTACAAAATTCAGACCGCCTTTCATACGCTGCCCTCGAAAGAGGAGCTTGAGGCTCTGGGACTCAGCATTTTGCACTGCGAACGCCGGGGCAGCATTCTCCAGCTGGTCATTCGCGCCGAAAAATCGGAGATCAGAGAAAAGCTGGCGCCGCTTTCGCCGCTGATCCTCGATATGCTGCCGCTGACTCTGGAAGAACTCTTTATCTACGAACTGGAGGTAAAAGGCTATGCGGTCAGGAACCTTATCTAAAAGCTTAAAGACTTCAGGCTTGCTTAGCTGGAGGCTCATCCGCGAAAACACGGTGTGGATGGTGCTGCTCAGCAGTATTTTCCTGCTCTCACAGCCCTTCCTTTACTATCTTTCCGGTTTCGCCGCCAACCCCTTTCAGAATCAGGAAGAATTCAGCTTTGATCAGATTGGCTTTCTTTTTACACTGCAAAACATTTTCAGTGCGATCCTGCTCCTGATCGCTCTCAGTTTTTTGCTCTATCGCCTGAGCAGCTTCTTCTATCAGAAAAAGCAAAGCGATCTCTTTTACAGCCTGCCTGTCTCCCGCGGCCTGCAATTTAGCAGTATTTCCCTGGCCGCCGTCGTCATCATTTCGCTGCCCTTCCTGCTCAACAGGCTGGGAATGCTGATGGCTTTCTCTACGGGTGGAGCGCGTTCGGCTGAGCTTCTGGCGCTCTGGTCACAAAGCTGGATGGCCCTCTTCCTGGATGCGCTGGCCTATTTTTTCCTGGGCTTTGCCCTGCTCGCTCTGGTCGGTCGTCTGGGCGACGGTCTGGCCTTTATCCTTCTCCTTGAAGGCGGCCTCCCGCTCACCTTTTTCCTAATACTGGCGTATGTGCGACAATCCCTGCCGGTACTGGCCTGCCGCGGCAGGCTTAGTCAGTCTTTTCTGCTCGCCTGTCTGAGTCTCTCGCCGCTTCCGGGAAGCTTTATACCGAGAGACAATAAGGCGGCTCTGGCGCTGCGTCTGATTGCCCTCTGTATCTTTATCCTGCTGGCCTTCCTGGCTTTCCTGCGCCGTCCGGTCGAAAGGGCGGAACAAAAACTCAGCGAACATCCAGCTTTTGGCATGATCGAGGCCTTCTGCCTCCTGCTCTTTGGCCTCTTGGGAGGTCAGTTCTTTGAATTGATTTTTAACCGCCAGACGGTCTTTCTCTACCTGCTTGGTTTTCTCGCTTTTATCTTGCCTGCGCGTTACTTCTTCGCCTTCTTTTCCGGAGAAGGCGGGAATCCCAAAGTCGTGTGGCAGAGGGGGCGCCGTGGACTGGCCCTGGTTCTTGGCCTTTTTATCTGCTTTGCCTTTATCTGCGATCTGCTGCCGCGCCGCTCGCTCATCCCCGAGGATTTCGGTACGCCGAAAAAGCTCGTGCTGATGGCAAGCGGTCGTGCTGCCATTCCTGGCATACCTGCCGTTTTTCTTGGCAGGATGGAGCCTTTCTCGGGTCCCGGCATCAGCTTGACGGCTGAGCAGGATAAAGAAGTCATCGATCTCTTATGGAAATGGCAGAAAAATCTCATGATGAACTGTGAAGATTCGGGCCGCAGCGGTCTTTTCCACAGAACGCAGCTGAACTTCACCGGCCCTCTTTTTGCCAAAGGCGTCGATGCGCTCGTGAGTGATGACAGTGGCCGGAGCCTCAGGCTGCTCCTCCTTCCCAATGAACTCTCTTCGCTGGAACTGTCCTTACGTTCGAGTCAGGACTATCTGCCCTTATTTGAGCCGGATCTGGCCCTGAAGAATGAAGAGGTCGGCGCACTTATCCTGAAAATGCCTCTGGCATCGATCGAGCAGCGTGCCCTTGCCGCCGATCTCAGAGCTGTTCTGGAGGGGCAGAAAGACGTTACCCTGCATGTGGACGAAGCAGCCAAATGGCTTGAGCTGAAGTTTGTGGGCGAGCGTAAGGATCGGCTTCTGGAAGCCTATCGTGGAGATTTAAGAGAGCAAACTTTCTTTAACAAAGAGGGACGGGAGAATTTTGATAGCGCTCGTCTGGAGACTCTCTTCAAAACTTACGGACATGAGGGGCTGTTAGGCGGAAAGCTTTTCCTCGAAGAGCTGAATCCTCAGACCAGAGACTTTGACCGCTTCTGGCCAGAGACCTCTCATGAGGAGATTCTGGCGCGGCTCTATGCCCCGGACGAGAGTGGTAAAGTGCTGTCGCCCTATGGCACCCCGCGTGTCTTTGAACAGCTCAAAAGCTGGCTGCTCCCGCAGATTTCCCAAAAAGAGGCTGACGGACGGAAAGGAAATTAAGATGAAAGCTCTTTTTCATTGGAATATCAAACGGCAGGTCTGGCTGCTTCTGGCCTCCCTGATCGCCCAGGTTCTATTTTATAATTTGCCTCTTCTGGCTTCCCATGGCCTTCATTCGCCGACAGGAAGGACGGCAGCGGCGAGCCTTTGGGCGTATTTTCTGGGGATGTTTGCCCTGCACGCCCTGCTTGTGACCCTTCTCGCGGCGCGCAGCTTTGCCTTTCTGCATCGTCAGGATGATGCCCGTCTGCTCCTTGGCTTTCCTCTGCAAAGAAGCCAGATCTGGCTCAGTCTGATACTCTCGGATGCCGCTCTGATCCTGGCTTCACGTCTTCTGGGAGGGCTTCTGAATCTCCTGCTTCTGCTTCCTGCCGGTGTCCCTTTTGCGGATATCCTGTATCCGGAAATCGACTTGCTGCTCATGAGCCTGGCTTGTCTCGCTTTCTGGAGTTTCTTTTTTGTGATCTCCGGGCGCAGTTTTAATGCCCTCCTTTATGGGCTATTACTCAACCTTTGCTGGCCGCTGATCCTCTTTTTGCTGCGCTTCCTTGCCTGGAATATGCTGCCGGGAATGCCGCCTGTGGATATGAACCTGGAGCAGAACATTTCTTTCTTTATGCTTTCACCTCTGCTGGGAGGCTTTGCCCTCTCCGTTCAGGGCACGGCGGGGCAGTTGGCCTGGCTGCTGTTTACCATTATTTTTACTTTTCTCAGCTGGCTGCTTTTTCTGCGCAGACCGGCCGAGCGGGCGGACACTCTGGATCTTCAGAGACTCTCATTTCTGCCGCTGCGCCTCCTCGTTTCGCTCACAGGGGGCCTCGGCCTGGGCATTCTCTTTGCCCTGATTCGCGCGAACAGCTTAAAAAGCGGCTTACTTCTTGGCCTTTACCAAAGTAAGGTAGTGCTCACCACAGGCGGCAGCTACGCCGAAGGGGCGGCGCTGCCTTCAAACGGGATCATGCCGGCTCTCTGGATCGGCCTTGCTGCAGGCAGTTTTATGGCCTGCCTGCTGATGGATCTCTTTCTCTCCCGCGGTGAAGGCAAAGTGCGTCAAAGCCTGCCCACCGCGGCACTGGCTTTTCTGCTTTCCGCTGTAATGGTTTTAACCCTTTCCTGGGGCTTTTTCGACTATACCGGGCAACGTCCCGATCCGCAGAAAGCCAATGAAATTCTGCTCCGGCAGGGCAAGGAAAAATGTTTCCTGGCGGACAGCCCGGAAAGCCGACGCAAGTTGGTGGAGCTTTTTGAGAAAAAATTTAAAGATGGGACGCCCGGTCTGAAAATTCCCCGCGATTTTGTCTCCAATGAGCGCTTCCGCATCTCTGGCGGCAGTGAAGCTCAGGACTTTGTAACTCAGCTGGAACTGGGCTGGCAGCAGAATGGCCGTCGCCATCATCGTATGCTGCAGCTCAAACGGGAAGATATTGCTTCGCTTGAAGAGCTTTCACCTGACCCGATGGCTCGGCTCTTTCTAAATACGCTGAGCGGTTTTGAAAACCATCGTTTTGTCGATAGTGTCGAAATTTCAAATAAGTCAACGCTCACGGAGTCGCAAAAAGCCATGCTGGCTCGATTTAAAGAAGATCAGACCAAAGCTGAAAGTCAGGGCAGTGCGCATCTGCCCTTTATGACCTCCGGTCAGACACAGGCCCTCATAGGCGCTTTGCTCGATGACTACAGCCGCCTCAGCGAGGCCGAGAGAATAGCGTTGGATAAAAACAGTCCTCAGAGCCTCTGCCTGAACATCTCGGTTCTGGAAAATATGGAGCTGGAGAAACATGGGTTCTCGGAGGTCCGCTCTTACGAGCTGAAAGATGTTCGCATGAACTTTCCCTTTGACGAACATTTCAGCAGTTTTTTCAGCTGGCTCGAAAGCTTGAACCGGGAACATGAAACGATTCCCTGGCTGAATCAGGTGGAAACGCAGCTCCCCGAGGCGGAGCGTCCGACAGAGAGTGTCCCGACAGTCCAAAAAACGACACACTGAGTCAGACAGTGAAAAACTGACCGCGAGGTCTGAAAACAGACTTGCTTTGGTTCTCAAAATTTCGCCGGAAAGTCAATCGATAAATATTCCTGTATCGCCCGCGCATCTTATCCAAACGCATCATCCCGCGTGGGCGAGTTGTTAAAAGAGCCGCTTCGGAAGTCCTGAAGGATACACCGAAGCGGCTCTGTTTTAATGAGGGGACACTGCATACCTGCTAATGGGGCAGAGGTCTAGTGAGTGGAGCTGTAGGGCACGCCGACGGCCTTAGGAGCGGCGCTCTTGCGGCTGAAGGCAACCATGGCGAGGACGGTCAGGGCGTAGGGCAGGGCGTAGAAAAATTCGCCCGGCACGTTTTCAAGCAGGGGAATATCGCGCGAAAAGATCGAGAAAATCTGCGAAAATCCGAAGAAAATGCTTGAACCGAGAATACCCCAGGGATTCCAGCGTCCGAAGATCAGAGCGGCCATGGCAATGAAGCCGACGCCGTGAATGGAACCTGCGGAGAACTGTGTAGCCTGGGTGAGCACCATCATGCCACCAGCCAGACCTCCGAGAAAACCGGAAATGAGCACGCCGGAATAGCGCAGGGCGCGCACGCTGATGCCCAGCGAATCTACCGCCGAAGGGTGTTCGCCGGCAGCACGAAGACGCAGACCGTAGGGTGTTTTCCAGAGAATGATGTAGGTCAGAATAACGATGAGGAGCGCGACATAAAAGGTGATGTAGATGCGCTTAAAAAAGAGGTTGCCAAGAACGGGGATATCGCTGAGTATGGGGATATCCATTTTGACGAAACCGCGCTGGAAGGCGCGTGTGCGCTGCTGGTGAAAGATGATCTGGCAGAAATAGACGCTGATCCCCAGGGACAGCATGTTGAGGGCCGTGCCGGAAATGGTCTGGTCGCCCTGCAGATCGATCGAAACATAGGCGTGGAGCGCAGAATAGATGAGGCCGAGTATGGCGCCGATCAGGATACCCAGCCAGGGGGCCCAGGAGCCAAGCTGGCCTTCGGTCAGAGTGGTGACGGTTGCCGCAACAAAACCGCCGATGGTCATAATACCCTCGATGGCGATATTGGTGACGCCGGAGCGCTCAGAATAGAGGGCGCCGGTTGCGGCGACGAGGATGGGAGTCGCGTAGATAAAGGCGAGAATAATCATCGAACTGAGTAAATCCATGACGACCTCCTAGGCTTGCCGGGACGCTGAAGTCTCAGCGCCCTCCTCTGCGTCTTCGCCCGCTGCGTCCTTTGCAGCAGCGTCTTCCGTAGCTTGAGCGGCCCTTTCAGACCCTTGACTTAAGTAGTCGTTTGGACTGCTTTCTGCAATAACTGGCTCTTCATCTTCTTTTTCCTTTAATCGACGCTTGCCAAAAAAGAGCAGCAGCCGCTCAATGCCGTGCTGCATGGCCACGAAGAGGATAATCAGGCCGGAGACGATCTGGGCGATTTCCAGAGGGACACCCATGGCCTGCATGAGGGGCTGACCGCTGCGCAGTCCGCCCAGCAACAGCCCGCCAAGGAGAATGCCGACCCCGCGGGTACCGCCGAGAAGGGCGACGGAAATGCCGTCAAAACCATAGTTTTCAAAGCCCTGGAGGACACGCCCGTAAGTGAAGGTTCCCTGGGCGACCATCGCGCCGCCGAGTCCCGCAAAAATGCCGGAAATGACCATGGAAAGAATAATGCGGCTCTCGGCATTCATGCCGGCATAAGCCGCAGCATGGCGGTTAAAACCGACGGCCCGGAGTTCATAGCCAAAGCTGGTGCGGTTCATGATGAAGTTATAGAGCAGAACACTCAGTATGACGACGATAAAGCCCCAGTGCAGGCGGGAGTTGCCACTCAGCTTACGCAGAAAATCGCTGCCCAGAAGGGAGTTCTGCGGCAGGTCAACCGTGCGCTGTGGATTTGATCCCGGAAGGGCTTTGAGAATCCAGTTGCTGATGTACATGGCGACGTAGTTGAACATGATCGTCGTGACCACCTCGTGTACGCCGAAGCGAGCCTTGAGAAAACCTGGGACAAAGGCCCAGAGACCGCCGCCAATGCCTGCTGCGATAATGCAGAGCACGGCAAGCAGGGGCGTTTTCAGGGGCAGGGTCAGGGCGACAAGGTTGGAGCAGAGAATACCTGCGATCAGCTGCCCCTCAGCGCCAATGTTAAACATGCCGGTGCGGTAGGCGAAGCCGATAGAAAGGCCGCAGAGAATCAGCGGAAGGGAAACCTGAATAAATTCACCGACGTAGCGTGGGCGGAAAAACTGGGCTGTGCCGGCCTTGGAAAAATCAAGACCTGTCATGGTTCGCAGCAAGGCGTCGAAGAAGCCTTTAGGCTGAATTCCCGTGGCAATCATGACGACAGCGGCGACCAGAAACGAGAGGAGAATCGCGATCATGGCGGTGATGAAGAGGCTGCTGTTGCTGCCCGGCCGGAAAAGCCGATTATTGCGATTTTCTTTCATCAGGCTTTGTCTCCTTTCTCAGAAAGTGCAGCGACACTTTTGTCTGCCGTGCTTTCCACGCCTTTATGCAGGGAGCCGGACATCATCAGTCCAAGTTCCCGTTCATCGCTTTCCCCGGCGTTGACAAGGCCGGAGACCTGACCCTCATAGATAACGGCGATGCGGTCGGAGAGGTTCATCACTTCATCAAGCTCAAAGCTCACGAGAAGAATGGCCTTACCTTCGTCGCGCAATTCCACCAGGCGGCGGTGAATGTATTCGATGGCCCCGACGTCGAGGCCGCGCGTGGGCTGCGCGGCCACCATGAGCACCGGGTTAGTGGAAAATTCCCTGGCGATGATGGCCTTCTGCTGATTGCCGCCTGAGAGCATACGTGCCAGGCTGAGTGGGCCTTCACCGGAGCGCACGTCAAAGGTTTTGGAAAGTTCTTCGGCCTGGTGGCGAATAAGGGGACGATTCAAAACGCCCCGGTTGGAAAGAGGGGCTTTGAAATAAGATTTAAGCGCCATGTTTTCGGCCAGCGTAAAGTCCATGATCAGGCCGAATTTCTGACGGTCAGCAGGAATATGGCCGAGGCCAATTTCGTTGCGCTCGCGAACTCTGGCTTCGCTGATATCGTGGCCGTCAAGCACAATGCGACCGCTTTCGATGGGCATCAGTCCGGCGATGGCCTGCACAAGTTCTTCCTGGCCGTTGCCGTCGACCCCGGCGACGCCGACAATCTCGCCAGCGTGCACGGTGAGAGTAAAGCCGTCGACAGCCTTAAGTTTGCGGGTGTCACGCACCACCAGATCCTGAATTTCCAGAACCGGGCGTCCGGGTTTTGCGGGGCTTTTGTCGACCTTAAAATTGACGTGACGGCCAACCATAAGTCGGGCAAGTTCGTCTTCATTGGTATCCCGGACGTTCAAGGTGCCGGTCATTTTGCCACGGCGCAGGACAGTGACCCGGTCAGCTACCTGCATGATTTCCTTGAGCTTATGGGTGATGAGAATGATGGATTTGCCCTCAGCCGTAAAGTTCCGCAGGATGACCATGAGCTCGTCGATTTCCTGCGGCGTGAGGACGGCGGTGGGTTCGTCCAGAATGATAATGTCAGCATTGCGGTAGAGCACCTTGAGAATTTCCACGCGCTGCTGCATACCCACGCTGCAGTCTTCAATGCGGGCATCCGGGTTAATATTCAGACCATATTGTTCGGAGAGTTTTCTGACCTTTTCGCGGGCCGCGGCTTCATCGACAAAGATCGCGTTTTTTACGCTTTCGTTGCCGAGCATGATGTTTTCGGTCACGGTAAAATTGTCGATCAGTTGGAAATGCTGGTGTACCATACCGATGCCCAGGTCGTAGGCTTTATTCGGGCTGCTGATTTTTTCTTCTTTTCCCCGGATGAAAATCTGACCTTCATCAGCGTGATAAAACCCGAAAAGGATGGACATGAGCGTACTTTTGCCCGCGCCATTCTCACCAAGGAGCGCCAGAATCTCCCCTTTTTTCAAGCTGAGATTGACCTTATCGTTGGCCAGAATGCCGGGAAAGCGCTTGCTGATGCCGCGCATCTCCACCACGTATTCATCTGTCTTCATTGCCGTCTCCTTGAAATATGTCTGAAAGTTAAGCATATTTTGTATATTGTAGCAGAAAGAGGCTAGTTTGTTACAAAGGGACTTGGTCAAAATCAGTAAAAGGCTTTACAATAGGAACAGGCATTACATGTAGTATAAAGAGAATCGTTAAGTTAGAAGAGAACTCTGATAGAGAAACATTATTAAGAGAAACGTTCGGCCAGTGACTGGAAAATAAGAAAGGAGAGGAAAGATTTCTTTCCGTGATGAGATATGGGACAACTTGCTTATCGTACTGAGGCAGCTATTGCCGATTTTTGTTTGCGTAAAGTGATGAAGGTGATGAAGGAAGATGATCCTTCCAAAAAGCTCCTGAAGATCATTAACTTTTCCGAAAAACTCAGCCGTGGTTCGTATACCGGGGCTGGTTTTGCCAATGCGCGCAAAGCGGTCTCCGACCCCAACAGCCGTTGGATGCGCTGGATGCGTCGTGCTTTCGACGAAATAGACGAAAATATTTTACACACCCATTTTATGAATATTGCCTACCGCACAGGCATCTGGGGCATTCGCCAGAAAATCCGCCTGATGAACGAACACGGCTGCAATATTCCGTCTCTGATCCTCTTTGACCCGACCACGGCCTGCAATATGCACTGCAAAGGCTGTTGGGCGGCCGAATACGGCAATCGCTACAACCTTGATTTTGAGACAATGTGCAGCATTGTCGAACAGGGTCGCGAGCTGGGAACTTTTATTTTCTTAATGACCGGTGGTGAGCCGACCGTTCGTGCCAAAGACATCATCCGTCTTGCCGAAAAATATCCGGACTGCTGCTTCCATCTTTACACCAACGGCACGCTGATCGATGATGCCATGTGCGAGGAATTCCGCCGTCTCGGCAATATCAGTGTGGCTATTTCTATCGAAGGCTTTGAAAGCGAAACAGATTCCCGCCGCGGCGAAGGCAGCTTCAGCAAAGCGCTGGAGACGATGGACCGTATGAAACGGCACAAGCTGCTTTTTGCCTGCTCCATCTGCTATACCTCGGCTAACTACAAAAGTGTGACTTCGGATGACTTCCTGCAGCTCCTCATCGATCACGGCTGCCGCCTGATCTGGTATTTCCACTACATGCCGGTTGGCGCAGGGGCGGTCACTTCGCTCCTGCTCAATAAAGAACAGCGAGCTGAGATGATCGAGCGCATTCGTTTCCTGCGCAGTGATGAGTCCGAAATGGAAATTTTCCCGGCGGACTTCCAGAATGACGGCCAGTTTGTCGGTGGCTGTATCGCCGGTGGCCGCAGCTATTTCCACATTAACGCCAATGGGGATATGGAGCCCTGTGTGTTCATTCACTATTCTGACAGCAATATTCACGAGAAAACTATACTCGAAGCGCTGAAATCGCCGCTCTTTATGGCCTATCACGACGGTCAGCCCTTTAATAAGAACCATCTGCGCCCCTGCCCCATGCTGGAAAATCCGGAGTTCCTGCGCAAGATTGTGCGTGAAACAGGCTCCAAGTCGACCGATTACAGCTGCCCCGAGGATGTTGATACAGTCTGTTCCCGCTGCGATGCCTACGCAAGTCAGTGGAAGGACGAGGCCAATGAGATGTGGCAGGAGTTCGGCCCTGAGCATCCTCTCGGGACGGAGGAACACCTCAAAACCGTGGCCGCAAAACAGGCGGCAATGCAGACTGAATACGCTGAGGTCCACAGAAAAGAGGCTTAAGTTCCCGGCGGATCACGACTGGCAAATCCCGACCGAAAAAGTTGTAAAAAAAGGCAGCGGTGAGCGTAAAACTGACCACTGCCTTTTTTGTGGGAAAAAAGTCAGCAAGAGAAAAGTGTAACCTCAGCCCCTCAAACGGCGCTTATGAAGGTGAAGGCCTTCAAAAACAGGAGGAAAGGAGTCAGAGCATGGACGATCAAAGCATTGTGGACTGTTTTTTGCGGCGGGACGAAGCCGCGATAAAACATTGTATGGAAAAATATGGCAGCCGTCTGCGTTCTCTGGCGTATGGCATTGTCCAGGACTGGCAGAGCGCAGAAGAATGTGAAAACGATACCTATCTTGAGGCCTGGCAGAGGATTCCACCTCATAAGCCGGGAAACTATTTATATGCCTTTCTTGCCCGTATGACCCGTCATCTGGCTCTGAATTGCTGCCGTTATCGCAGCCGTCTGAAACGCAGCGCCTTTATTCTTGAGCTCAGCACGGAGCTGGAGCAATGCCTTCCTGCCCCGGATGAGCTGGAGTGCCGACTGGAGGACAGAGCGCTGGGCCAGGTTCTCAATGAATTTCTCAGCCAGCTGGATGAGGAAAAAAGGGCGATATTTATTCGTCGCTACTGGTTTCTGGATTCCATTACACTCATTGCCCGGCGTTTTGCCGTTTCTGAAAGTAAAGTTAAAACAACGCTCTTCCGTTGCCGTAAGAAGCTCAAAGAGCAGCTTGAAAAGGAAGGTTACAGCTTATGAAAGGATCTCAACTTTTGGATAAAATGGAACTCATTCATCCGGCCTATATTGAAGCCGCAGAAAAGAGACTGCCGGAGAAAAAGAAAAAATGGCTGGGCTGGGGCGCTATAGCCGCCTGTCTTTGCCTTTCTTTAGCGTTGATCTTGCTCATTGGCCATTATCGTGAGCCCCTGAGCGATCTGATTTCACGGGAGCAGAAGACGCTTCTCAATGCCACGCCAGAGCCTCCGGGAGCTGAGCCTCCGGCATCCGGCATGTCTCGTATAAGCTCCGCAGCAGCTTCAGAACAGACTACCGGCGAAGCCGCAGCCCAGCTGCCATCCGCCGCCCTGAGCACGCGGGAAAAAATTACGATTCCGGACCTGGTATCCGAAGGTATGGGCTTTGAAGGCTACCTCTATCACGATATTTCGGAGCTGGAAAACGGCAATCCCTGGTCGGAATCGATGACGCTTGAGACTCTGCCCGTCTACAAAAATGGGGCCTTTGACGCCCTTCGCATCGGCTCGCCGATCGGTCTGAGTGAAGAAGAAATGACGGCCAGACTGAATCAGACGGTGTCCTCCCTGGGACTTCAGCTGGTCTCCACGGAGCTGCAGCAGGATGGTTTTGTCAAAAAAGGCGGTAAAACTGTTCAGGACACCGAACACCCGACGTCGATTCACGCTCAGACAGACCAGGGAAGCCTGGATATTCAGGCGGATGGAGAAATCGTTTTCTTCCCAACCAATGGAAAAACGGCGCTCCCTGACGATCTCAGCTTTACCTATGCGGACACCTCCGATGCTGAAGCCGCAAAAACCCTGTCCTGGCTGACGGAAACCTATACCGATTTTCTGCATTTTGAGAAAGCGAAAAGCATCTCCTGGGGTGACTTTAACATGGATAACAAGTTCAACCGTCGCTATGAGATCTACGATGCTGCAGACGATCCAGCCGAGCAGATTTTGAATTACCATTTCCGCAAGGTAAGTTTCGCACCTGATGATGAGGGAAAACTCCTGGTGATCAGAAAGAAGGACGCTCTGCTCAAGGCGGAAAAAATGGGGGATTATCCCATCATCAGTGTGGAGAAAGCCCGGGAAAGACTGCTTGCCGGCCACTATCAGACGAGCGTTCCCGCGGATTTTCCCGGCGCAGACAAAATAGCCAAAGTGGAATTGATGTACCGCAGTGGGAGTGGGGAGGAAGTCTTCCTGCCTTACTATCGCTTTTATGTCCTGCTCCCCTCCGGGACAAAGGGCGTTCCTCCGGAAGACAGTGAAACAGGCTTAAAAACCTATGGAGCCTACTACGTCCCGGCTCTCCGCGACGACGATGTGAAAAATATGCCCACCTACGATGGTCACTTTAATTGAAGCCCCAGGCGCTTAGCATCCCCGGGATCGTTCCCTGCCCCTTTCAACGAATTCTATAGCTCTGGACTACAAGAAAAAAGCAAAAAACGCTAAACTAAGAGAAAAGCACGTGCATCGCTTGCAGAATCAAGGGGGTGTCTCACGGTGAACATCAGACCTTTTTCTCATGGCTCAGGGCGCGGGCATCGTCGCGCAGGCTTTAAGATGGCGCTGCTCTGCGCCCTGCTTCTATCAACACTGAGTCTTCTGCTGCTTTACCCTCAGGCAGAGTCTTTTTCAGAGCTTTCACCTCAGGTCAGAGCCTTGAATGAGCAGCGCAGGGGTCCGGCTTCACCTTCTGAAAAAACGTCCCCCCAGCAGGCGAAAACGACGCCAGCTGAGCAGAATGAACGTGGGCAGGATACGGAAGACAGACCCGAGGGGGAGGGCGAAACCAGCGAAAATGCCGCCGAGTCTGGACCCGGGGAAAAGGAAAACCTGCCTGGCGAGACGGAGCGGCCTGAGACGGGTACGGGCGCAGAGAGCGAGACGACAGAAAGCTCCGCAGCCTCTGAAAGCGCGGAAAACCAGCTTCCCGGGGAAGGTCAGACTGAAGCGGGTTCTTCGTCAGAAGATCCTGAGGGAGAGCAGCTTCCTCAGGAGCAAATCCCCGTTCCGGCAAGTCCGCGGGAAGAACAGGAAGCCGCGTGGAAAAAACCTTTTCGCGAGCAGGAAGATCAGCTCAATATTCTCTTACCCTATCACTACGAGCCTGGCGATGGGCTTTCGGCTTACACCTTCAATCCGGCCTGTCTCAACCCACTCTGGGCCCCGCAGAGGACAGATCGCCTGATCTCCCAGCTGCTCTACGCACCCCTGCATGAGATCAGCGGCGGCAGGCTCGTGGGACTGCTCGAATCTTTCAGCTATACCGAGGATTGGCGCACGGTGGAGTTAAAGCTGCGCAAAGGCCTTTGCTGGCAGGATGGCCAGGCTCTCACGACCCGGGACATTCATTTCAGTCTCCTGAAACTCGCGCTCAGCCCGGAAGATCATCCCCTGAAGCGCTCGCTTATGGAGATTGAGGGGATGTCTGAGCTTGTTCTCGAATGGCAGCCTCTGGTTTCCGGCGATCAAACTCCTCTGGAGAAAAAGCCGGAGGAGACTGTCGAAAAAAGACCAGAGGAGCCGCAGCCTACCGGGCTGGTATCGCCTAAAGAGCATTATCGGAGCAAAAATGCCCCCTTTACAGCCATCAGTGGAATAGAAGATACAAATGACCTTGTGCTGCGCTTGCATTTTCAGCGTGACAGTCGTCCTGTTATGCCTGCTTTGCTCAGCCTGGGGATAGTTCCAGCCCACGTCTGGTGGGATTTTCCTGCGGATAAATGGAAAGAAAATAAAAACGCGGGGATTCTATATCCTGCTGCCGGACCGTATACCTTTGTCAGGGGGGAGGATTTTTCTGCAGACATCCAGCTCGAAGCAAAGAGCGGCAGCGGCTTCAGCAAGGCGGCTATTCCCCGGCTGGCTCTTCGTCTGGTGCCGCAGGAACAGATCAAGGAAATTTTCTTTGCCTGCCAGCCTGATCTCAGCTGCTTTGATACCCTCAACGACGAAGAAAAGCGGGAAATACGGGCGATGGGTTATAGCATTGACAGAGTGCCTGGAGACGAGGTCATCAGCCTTTATCCGCTGCACCGAATTCCGGTTACCCGGGAGGACGTTCGCGAGGGACGGGCGACGCCCTTTGCGCTGCCTGAGGTTCAAAAAGGGCTTGGACGCCTGATCCTGGCTTCGCCTCTTGAAATGGAAAGCGAAAACGACCAGGCCTTTGCCCCGGAAGCAGAGGACTATGAGACCCGAAATCTGCTCGCCCAGCGGCCTCAGGAAAGTGGGCAGGAGCAGCTTGAGAAAGCCAGGGAAGGCCTGCTCAGAACCTTGCTTGAACTGGGAAAACTCACACCGGCGGGATCGCAGGAAGAAGCGGACAATTATGCCAAGGTTCATCCCGAACTTCGACAGAAAATGCTCGAGCCTCTGACGCTTGCCTATCCCACCGGCGATAAAGATGCGGAAGCTTGCGCCAGAGCGTTAGCCGGGAGACTTGGTGAAGCAGGGATTGAGCTGAAACTCTTTGAGGTTCAGGAGGATTTTGAAAGGTCGATGGATCAGGGAGCTCTGCCTGTGGATTTTATCCTGCGGCGCGAAATGCGTCTCGGCACAGATCGGGATGAGCTTTCGCTGCCGCTGTCGCTACCCTCGCTCTGCTTCGTTCACCGCGATTTGGAGCATTTTGAGGGACGCTTCCCCCTGCCTTTCTCTGGTGCTGCCTCCTGGACTCTGGTACGCTGAGGCCGTCATCCAAGCTGCCTGATGCTTGGCAGGTCCAAAGTGGCTTGTTATACTAACGGAATCCTGGAACGGATCGTGCCATAGCCGCACTATCGTGACTTTGGCTTGCCGTTCCCCGTAAAGTCAGCCCACGCTGCAGGTGCAGAAAATCAATGGTTTTTTCAAGTCTCGTTTTTTTATATGCCTTTCTCCCGCTTTGTCTCCTCTTTTACCGTATACCGCGGGGCATACGCGGAAGGAACACCGTACTTCTCGTTTTTTCGCTGATCTTTTATGCCTGGGGTGAGCCGATCTGGATTCTTCAGATGCTCCTTTCAGGGATGCTGATTTTTCTTTTCGGTTTGTTGATTGATAATAGTCGTGCGCTGCCCCGCCAGAAAAAGATCTATCTGGCTCTTGCGCTGACAAGCGCTCTGCTGCCCCTCTTTATTTTTAAGTACAGCGGCTTTTTCATGGAAAATCTTTCGGCGCTCCTGGGCCTTCATCTCACCATCCCTCAGCTCACGATGCCGATTGGCATATCTTTTTATACTTTTCAGATTATCAGCTACGCCGTGGATCTCAGCCGGGGAGACTGCAAGGTACAGAAAAATCTGGCGGATTTCTGGCTCTATGAAGCGCTTTTCCCCCAGTTGATCGCAGGGCCGATTGTGCGCTATGTGGATGTGGAGCATGAGATCTATGAGCGCTCCACGACCGCCAACGATCTCGCCGAAGGGCTGAAGCGCTTTGTGACGGGTCTGGCCAAAAAAACCATTGTAGCCAACTACGCCGGAAGTATCGTCGAGCAGACCTGGGGCAGTGGACGTCTGAGCAGCCTCTCGTCACTGGAGATGCTGCTGGGCTGCATCGCATTTACTTTTCAGATTTACTATGACTTTTCGGCCTATTCCGACATGGCGATCGGACTTGGCCGCATTTTTGGCTTTCATTTTAAGGAAAACTTCAACTATCCTTACATCGCAGCGAGCGTCACGGATTTCTGGCGGCGCTGGCATATCTCTCTGGGAACTTTTTTCCGCGATTACGTGTATATTCCCCTGGGAGGGAACCGTAAACACCAGTATTTCAACATTTTCCTGGTGTGGTTCCTCACCGGGTTCTGGCATGGGGCGAGTTGGAACTTCATCATCTGGGGCCTTTATTTCTGCGCTTTTCTGGTGCTGGAGAAAACCATTTTGCTGGCCAGGCTCCAGCGCTCATCCCGTGTTCTGCAGACCCTCTACATGCTTCCGATTATTCTTTTCGGCTGGGCCATCTTTTATTTCACGGATCTCAGCCAGCTTAGTATCTTTTTCCGCCGCCTTTTTGGCTTGGACGGGGCTGTATTTGCCGGCCTCGAAGCACGTCTGCTCTTTCGCCAGAACTGGCTCTTTTTTGCCTTGGCCATGCTGGGAGCCTGCCCTGTGTTTCCCTGGCTGAAAAAACGATACCCGCTGACGCAGAGCGCCCGCTTTCGGGCCAGCGGTCTTTATCTAAGCGTCACGCTTGTGAGGGTGCTGGGGCTGCTCCTGCTCAGTACAGCAGCCCTGGCCGGCCAGAGCTTTAATCCTTTTCTCTACTTCCGTTTCTGAGGTGAGACTCAGCGTGGCGAAGGTGAGAACAAAAAAAGGTAAAAGGGCAGGCAAAGGCTAAGGTCAAAAGCAGTGGCCAAAAACTAAGGAAAGAGGCTAAGGCCAGAAGTTAAGGCCAAAAGCGAAAAAGCAGGACGAAATACAAGTTTATGGCATTAAAAACGAGTCGTAAAAACGAGTCGGGAGAATCATGGTCAGGAAAGATATAAAAGAAAATACAAATCTGAAAGCACGCCGCAGTCCGGTGGGTCAGGAGGGAAGTCAACCCAGGCGTCAGCCAGGAATCCGGCCGGAGAACCAGCCGGGAAGACCAACCATGCGGGCCGCAGCAAGGGAGCGTCAGGTATTGCCGGATCCGTCCAGGCAAAGTCACCGTCCTCTTACTGCAGAGACTGGCCAACACGCCAGGCCTCGGCGTACAGGTGTCCAGGTTCCCTCGGCTCCTCGTGCGTTAAGCCAGCCTCCCATGGCTGGAGCAGGGCACGCTTTGCGCGGACCCGCGCCTTCAGTGAATGGTCGCAGGCCAGAGGGGCCAAGGTCCTCGGGCCGAGCCCTTCCCGGGCCGTTTCCCGGGCCAATACAGCCTGCGAATGGGCGCAGACCAGAGGCCTCAAGACCTGAAGCTCCATACGTCCGGTCGCAGCCTTCGCCGGCGCTGCCGCAGACCGTGAGGCCGAGGGGCAGGGTACAGGAGGCGCGGAAAAGGTCGGCACCCTATCCACACCCCCGGCAGAACGTGAAACTTAGCCCGGAAGAAGAGTTGAAGCGGCACAAAGAACAGCAGCGCCGACAGTTGGTCGCCCGTGCCCTGCAACATCAGGAGCTGATTTTTGTCCTGGTTTTAGCCGTGCTCACGCTATTTGGCCTGCTCTTTTTATTCTGGCCGCGCGAAGCGCAATCCCGGAACGAAAAGCGCGTGCTTGCCCAGGCGCCGCAGCTCACGCCAAACAGCTACTTCAGCGGAGATTGGGCCAGGGGGGTAGAAGCCTTTTATGCCGACCAGTTTCCTTTCCGCTCCCGTCTGATAAGCCTTAACCAGGGCGTCAAAGACCTGATCCAGGCTTTCCCCGGTCAGCGTGGCGGCCCCAAGCTGATTACGGCCAGAAAAGATTCAGGCGGGCAGGGTGACAAGCTTCAGAACTTGACGCCTGAAGCAGGCCCCAAAACCGCCGAAGAGGGTTCGCCCCAGAAGGGCGTCGACAGCCCGGGTTCCACTCCCGGTGAAGGAAAAGCTTCGGAACGAAATGACGCGGAAGCTTCCAGACTTGAATCGCAAAAAGCAGCCATTCCCACTCAGGGCGAAAATATTCTTGCCTCGGCAGTTCCGGACAACAAGCAGGGCGAAAACCATGACTTTGAGACCAGCAATCTCGTCATTGACCAGGGTCGGGCCATGGAAATTTTCTACTATTCTCCGGAGTATACCGGCTATTATGCCGACCGCGTCTCCTACCTGCGCTCCCAGCTGCCTGAAAAACGGCGCGTCATCAGCCTTGTAGCTCCCACCTCCATCGCTTTTTACGGCAGCGACGAGATGCGCTCAGGGGGGTATTCTACATACGACGCCATCAAGCACATCTATGAAACAGAGAACGGCAAAGTCATCAAGGTCGACGCCTACAGTAAACTCGCTGCTCACCGCGACGAATATATTTACTTCCGGACGGATCACCACTGGAATGGGCTGGGCGCGTATTACGCCTACCAGGCCTTCTGTGAAGCCACAGCTCAGGAAGCGACAGCGCTCAGTGACATGAAAAAAGAAATCCCGGAGGGCAATTTCCTCGGAACCCTCTATGGCTATACCGGAAACAGCCCCCTCCTGCTCGGTTCCGAAGATGTCGCCGAGATGTACCTGCCCCGTCATTACGAAGGCGCAAAGCATGTCTATTTCAGCGGAGCAGCCATGGATGATCCTATCGAAAACTACCTGCTGTCCTGGCAGGGGGTGCAGGACAATCAGTACATGCTCTACATTGGCGGCGATACCGCCCTTTCGCTGATTACCTCATCAAACCACAACGGCAAGTCCATTCTGGTCATTAAAGATTCCTACGGCAACGCCTTTGTGCCTTATCTCATGGACAATTACGAGAAGGTATTTGTGCTTGATCCACGGCAGTTTAAGGACAATCTCTTCGCCTTCATTGATGAGCAGGATATCGACGATGTGCTGATGCTGAATTACAGCTTTGCCGTGTCCAATGGAGCCTGGCTGGATGGCTTTGATGCGATGACAGGCTACGACGGGAACTAAGACCTCTACCAGCGAGACGTTCCGCCCGCTCGGACACCGTCGCCCTCGCTCAAAAGTTCGCTGCGCTCACAATCGCTCGGGTCGGCGGTCCCGGCGGGCTTTGCCAGCTGTCTCAGCGAGACGCGGAGCAGAGCCCCTTCGAGCGAGTTCGCGATCACACCCGCAGCAAAGTGAGCATCCTGTCCCCAGTGCACGCGTCACAGGAGCTGCACTGAAGAGAGAGCGTGTCTGAGACGAGAAGGGGCTGCTGCGGAGCAAGCGAGCGAAAAAAGACGCGCCGATCACACCGGCAAAAACTGAGGACCGTGCGGTAAGAGCGAAGCTTTCCGGAATTCTACACCGCGGAACTTTTGCTCCAGTGAGGCCAGAACCGCATCTCTTGATTTTTCATCCGTAAAAAGGGCAAAGTACGTGGGTCCGCTTCCCGAAAGATTCGCATAAAAAGATTCGGACTGCAGAAGGGCTTCAAGGAGCGGCAGTTCGTCCGGGTGTGTGGCGAGCTGAATATCCAGAAAATCGTTGATATAGAGCTCGGCAAATTCCTGCGGATCGGCTTTGAGTGTAGAGCTCAGTGAGGCAAGTGAAAAAGGCAGGGGCCTGAGGCCGGCACGTTCCTGATCGAGGGCGGCGTAAGCTTCAGCAGTGGAACTTTTTTTATGAACCATGCAGAGCAGGAGAGGATAGGCTGGCAGAGACGGGCAGGGACGCACGTCTTCGCCTTCTCCTGTGACCAGAGCCGTGCCTCCCTGCAGGCAGAAGGGGACATCCGACCCCAGATCAAAAGCCAAAGCGCCCAATGCGTCTTCAGGGAGGGCAGACGGGCCGGCCAGGTGTTGCAGTGCCAGAAGCAGGGCTGCAGCGTCGCTGCTGCCGCCACCGAGACCGGCAGCGATGGGAATGCGTTTTTCCAGATGAAGGCGCAGAGCCCAGTTTTTGCCGCTGACCGCAAGCCAGGCGCGGGCGGCACGGACCACCAGGTTATTTTCATCGGTCGGGAGTTCAGGATCAGAACAGGTGAATTCAATCTGCGGGAGGCCCGCAGCCTCGCTTTCCCCGGAGGGCCGGATTTCGCTGCACTCTACCAGCAGCTCATCGCCCAGGTCAATACTCTGCATAATGGACTGCAGACGATGCAATCCATGCGGCCCTTTGCCGAGGACTTCCAGATGCAGGTTGATTTTCGCCGGAGCGAAGATTTTTAATCGTTGACCATCCACGCTATCATTGCTCTCCTTGTTTTGACCAAATGTTTTCCAGCTTTGTTTTAGCTTGGTTTTTGCTTTAATCCTGTTGTCTTCTTGCTGGGTTTTTGCTGTATTCTTACTGCGTTATAGCTGCTTTTTTTGCATGCTTTCAAAGCGCAGCTTTATTTTTTCGCACAATATTTCCCCCGCCGATCACGCGCTCACCCAGATAAAATACGGCAGCCTGACCGGGACAGGAGGCTCGCTGAGGCTCTTCAAAATGAAGAAGAGCCCGACCTGAGGTGTCTTTCGCGACCTTGGCCGGAACGCTGCTTTCCGGCTTTGCCGCAAGCGTCATATCGGACTTGCTGTCGACCTCTGGTTCGAGAGGCAGCAGCATGGCCGGACGAGGGGGCTGCTGATAGCGCGTGGCAACTTCGACATGGAGGGGCAGCTGCGGTTGTTCGCGGGTATTGAAACGAAGCTCGTTCAGCTCAATCTCTGTAAAATAAAGCGCACTTTCCTCGCCAATCTCAACATTGCCGTTTGCCGGGTTGATATCGATGACGCTCACACGCCGCCCGAAAGCGTGGCCCAGACCCTTTCGCTGACCCAGGGTGAAACGGCCTATGCCTTCGTGAGGGGCGAGTCTTTGTCCCTCATGATCGACAAAATAGCCGGGACGACCAAAACCGCCATGAGCCTCCAGGAGTTCGCGGTAGCTGTGGCTGATAAAGCAGATGTCCTGAGATTCTTCTTCCTTAGGGATGGGCGTGCCTGCAGCTGCGGCGATGGCCCGCGCATCTTCTTTACTCAGTTCGCCCAGCGGCAGAATAAGCTTCGCGAGCAGCTCCTGTCCAAGGGAGTAGAGCACATAAGACTGATCTTTTTTTCGATCAAGCGCTCTTAAAAGTTGATATTCCTGCTTCTTTTCATCGAACTTCACCCGGGCATAGTGGCCCGTGGCGATGAAATCAAAGGGCAGGGGATCGCCGTCCTGCCAGCTTAGCCCGCGCACGGCACAATAGTGAGCCGCAGCACGGCGCAGGAGCAGGTCGAACTTGAATTTTCGGTTGCAGAGCACGCAGGGATTGGGCGTTTCGCCCTGACGATAGGCGGCCATAAAAGGCTCAACCACGGCCTGATAAAATTCATCGCTGAGATCAAGGCAATAGTGCTCGAGGCCCAGAAGACGGGCCAGGTCCTCTGATTTATTCTTCAGCGCGGCCTGGACCTCCGCCTCATCCTGATCGCGCCAGAGCAGCATGGTGACGCCAATAACTTCATAACCCTGATCGCGCAGGAGCGCGGCAGCCGCAGTGCTGTCGACACCGCCGCTCATCGCCAGAAGAACGGTTTTCCGGCAGCTCGGACTCTTTTCTCGACTAAAAATGTTCATAGGCTTATTATAAGGAAAATGCTCAGGTGAGAAAAGCAGGACAGTTATGACGAAGCGGCATCAATGGCTTCGTTTCCTTTCAATGCGGCCACTGCTGAAACGTGTAGCCAGAACCTGAGCTTTGGGTCAGACTCTTAAAACCGGCGATACAAAGTCAAGCCTCTGCAAAGCTTGAAATAGACGAAGAGTGAAGAAAGCAGGCAGAGGCTGGAATATTGAAGGAGAAAGCTATGAAATGTCAGGCTTCAGCTTTTCTAGAAAGCCAGAAAAAGACGCTGCGCGAGATCATCGACGCCTGTGCGGAGGAATATTCCTACGTGTCCATTCTGGGGACAGATGTCTACGGTCAGGACATTTTTCTGGACGGATCGGGCATGGGCGTCCATCCTGCTGTCGAAGAAGAACGGGGCTTTGTACTCCGTGTCTATCATGAGAGCGGCTTCAGCGAATATTCCTTTAACCATGTCGACAAAGAAGAGGTCCTCCGCGAAATTCATAAGGCGGTGAAGCAGGACCGCAGCAGCTTTCTTGCCCGACACAGCTCGATGGCCTACCCCAGCGCCCCGGAAGATCGACCGCTCAAACAGTCGTATTTTGCGGAAATCAGCCGCGATCCCCTCGAAGATGAGCCGAGTCAGCAACTGGATCTTTTAAAACAGGCTCACGATGCGGCTCTGAAAGAGTATCCCGGGATTATCTTCCTGCAGCTGGAGTTGCAGTGGACCCAGGTCAACAAGCTTTTTCTCTCGCAGCAGCGTGAGCTGGAGCAAAGTTATTTCTATACCGTCATTATGGCGTATGCCACAGCCCGTGAAGGCGAGAATGTCCAGAGCTATTATGCGACCAAAACGGGTGTCGATCCCTGGCCGGATGGCTCTGCGCTGCTCGCCAAAACCCGCGAGGCCTGTGAAGGGGCGCTGCAGCTGCTCAAAGCTGAAACGCTTGAACCCGGCGAGTATGACATCATCGTGGAACCGGAGTTTTCGGGCCTTATCGCCCACGAAGCCTTCGGCCACGGCACAGAGATGGATATGTTTGTAAAAGACCGGGCCAAAGGCCGCGAATATCTGGGGAAAACGGTGGCGGCTTCTGCTGTGAGGATGCACGATGGAGCAACGGCATACCGCGAGAACTCCTCCTATGTTTTTGATGATGAAGGCAATCTGGGCGGGGACAGTTTAATCATCGACCAGGGGATTTTCGCCAGGGGCATGGCCGATGAACTCACAGCTCTGCAGCTGGGCGTGACCCCCACGGGAAACGGCAAACGCGAATCCTACAAACGCAAAGCCTACACACGCATGACCAACACCTTTTTTGAAGCGGGCGAAGACGATCTCGACGAGATGATCGCCTCTGTAAAGCACGGTTATTTGCTCCACGGCTGCGGTTCCGGCATGGAAGATCCGAAAAACTGGGGTATTCAGTGTCAGGCTCAGCTTGGCCGGGAAATTGTGGACGGCAAATTCAGCGGAAAAATCGTCGCCCCGATCACACTGACCGGTTATGTGCCGGATCTGCTGCAGTCCATGTCCCGTTTTTCCAGGGGCCTCGAACTGAACGGCGCAGGTTACTGCGGCAAGGGCTGGAAAGAATTTGTGCGGGTCTCGCTGGGCGGACCTTATATTAAAGCAAGAGGCAAACTGAGCTGAGAGCAGCCGGGAAGCAAAGAAGCGAAAAGAAAGCAGGCCAACGATGCTTGAAAAAATCATGGAAATCCTCCGCAAACACCCGAAAATCTCGGACTGGACGGTCAGTGAAGTTCAGAACGAGTCCGCCGAGTTCTTTTTTGTCCGCGACAAGCTGGACATGAACCGACGCACGAAAACCACCGAACTCGATCTGCGCGTCTTCGTTGAATTTGCAGAAAACGGTGAGGCGTACAAGGGCGATGCAGTGGCCCATATCGGTCCCTCCCACACGGAAGAGGAGATCCGCAGAAAAATCGACGAGGCCGTGCAGAGTGCCTCCTATGTCAAAAATAAGACTTACGAGCTGAGCGTGCCGGAGCCGGCTGATCTAAAGGTGCAGGATTTTTCAGCCCAGGCCAGGGACACGATCGGCGAGCTTTGTGACCACGCGGATGAATTTATGGACCTGGTCTTCCGCGATCGCGGCGGACGGGCCAAAATCAATTCCCTGGAAGTTTTTGCCGTCAACGGCCTGACCCATTTTCTCTGTTCCAACGGTGTGGAAGCGAGCTATCCCTCCGGTTATCTGATGCTGGAGCCGGTGACCGACGCCGTCGGCCTGCACGAGCCGGTGGAGATTTTTAACGATCTCAAACTCAAAGGTTATGAGCCGGAAAAAATCAGAAGCCTTATCGAACGACAGCTCGAACAGACCGAAGGCCGGGCCCTGGCCGAAGCGGCCAGGCGAAAGAAAAATACGCGGGTCATTCTCAGCGGCACGGCGGTTGAGGACCTGCTCTTTATCGCCCTGCAGCAGGCGACAGATCGCATGGTTTATCGTGGCCAGAGCCGCGCTAAGATCGGTGAGCGCCTCTTTTCCGCGAAAGCCCCGCAAAGCCTCAATATTCGTATGAATCCCCAGTTGGAATCTTCCGTTTACGCCCGTCCCGTCGATGCTGAAGGGAAAATTCTGCGGCCCTATACGCTGTACGAAGACGGCGTAGTCAAAAACCTGCGCACGCAGACCCGTTTCAGCTCCTACCTCGGCATCCCTCATATCGGCTATATCTCGACTTTTGAGTGTGAGGGCGGCGACAAGCCCCTGGCCAGCTATAAAACGGGGGACTATACAGAAATTAAAACCTTTTCCGATTTTCTCACCAACCCGGAGAACGGCGACTTTGGCGGCGAATTCCGCCTGGCTGAACAGGTCGAAAATGGGAAGAAAACTTATATCAGCGGAGGCACGCTCTCGGAAAATCTCTTTGACTGTCAGGCACGCATGGTCTTCTCAGCAGAACGCGAAGCGCGCGACTACTCGCTCGCTCCCGCCGCCATTATTTTCGATGGCGTCGACCTGAAATAGAGAAACCCCAAATCACCCGGAAAGTCGCTGCCAAAAGATTTGACAGCTCCCCTTTCTGTTGGTATCATGATTTTCGCAATAAAGAGCAGAGGGACCCGCGGGTGTAGTTCAATGGCAGAACTCCAGCTTCCCAAGCTGACCACGGGGGTTCGATTCCCCTCACCCGCTCCACCTGCCACTTTAGCTCAGTCGGTAGAGCGCATCCATGGTAAGGATGAGGTCATCAGTTCGATTCTGATAAGTGGCTCCAAAGTAAAACCCCGTAACTTCAGTGGTTACGGGGTTTTATTTTTCATCCGTTTTTGGGGAAACCCTGGTTTTCAGGCCTCGGCCAGAGTTTTCCCCAATTTGCGGCAGGCCTCAATGGCCGCAGCATCCGGAGCCGCATAGGCGATGACTGTATCCAGCACATTCAGATTTCGCTCATCGCAGCGATCCTTCCAATTCAGCATCCATTGTCCATCAGCCCAGGAATAGGAGCCGAAGAGAACGATGGGTTTTTGCCCTAAAGCACTCTCGCAGTCTGCAAAAAGAGGCTCAAATTCGCCTTCTTCCAGCTCCTCATTGCCCATGGCCGGGCAACCGAAAGCGATACCGTCATACTGATCCAGCATGTCGGCCTTAAAATCGGCTGAACTGAAGAGGCTGACATCTGCGCCGGCCTCTTTTGCTCCGGTCACGACCTCTCCGGCCATGGCTTCGGTGTTGCCTGTCATGCTGAAGTAAACAACCGCAATTTTTTTCATGCTAAAAGCCTCCTTGATTTTGCTCAGCCGCACACGGAAAGTTCGCTGAGACTATGGCCCTGACGAAAGAGGGCGCTTAATTTTTCGCGGCAGTCGGCATAAAGAGAAAAGGTCTGCAACGCTTCTTCTTCGTTATCGTAGACTTTCCAGTCGCCCGTCAGTCTGGCATCTTTGCCCCGATGCACGATGAAAGCCCGGACATCCGCCAGGGGGTAACCCAGAAAAATGCCGATTTCATGAGGAAAGGACGCGGATGCATCCGTCATTTCTGAAAAGCGTCTGCTCAGCTCTGCGAGTGCCGCCTCAGGCGAAAAATCGACATAACCAAAGTCCGACAAAAATTTCTGAATTTCGCTTTCCTGCAAAACCTTGCCCAAGGCAGATCTGCGGTAAACATAGATGAGTCGTCGGCCATCCCTTTCGCGGAGCAGCTGGATTTCAATGCCGGAGCGAGATAGACAACACCGGCAATGTTTCAGTTCCTTCGGCTTCGAGATGCAGCTCGGCAGACTTATCAGATTGGCCACCTTGCAGGCTGCAAGGGTAGGGGCGGCATAGCGCACCAAACATTCCTCGATGGGCATGGCGGATTGCGTCAACCTTCCTTTCATAAATGCTACTGCTCTTAGTTAGCTATGACTAACTAAGAGCAGTATAGGGCAACGCAAAAGAATTTGTCAATTATTTTTCTTCGGCTTCATTCCCGATAGTACCAAGTTCAGGACTATTGGACGATGATAAACAAACGCTTTTCGTTATTGGGATGGTCTTGTGGCAGCCGTGATTGGACAAAGCAGATTTCATTGTCGGAAAGGCCGATGGGGGAGTCGTCTGCCAGCTTTTCCTGCCGCTTCACCTTTAGCCGGACGTTTTGATGGGTCAGACGATTTTCGAGAATCAGGTTATCGCCGACATCCAGTTTCTCCAAAACAGCATAACGCTCATCTAGTGCTAATAAGGAGGAAAAATCATACTGAAAGATGCTGTTTTCTTCCGCAGAATCTCCCGCTTCCATGAATTCGTAAAGATTATTGATCAGAGGATAGATTTCGCCATTCATGCAATAGAGATCAAGCTGTTCATCGTCCATGGATGCGTAGATGCCGAAGCGGATATTCTCCTTGGGAATGCTGAGGCAACCTATCAAGTACTGACTTTTTTCCTGAAGTTTTCCTTCCTTTTTTACCGCTAGAGGATCAAGAATCTCATGGCTCGGCAACTCAGAACCAAAGGCTTCGTTGCTCAGGTCCTCATTTTCAAAACGAATGATTTTACCGGGATTTTCATCTAACAGGGTCAGGGCCGCTTGCCATTTTTCTTTCAGCAGGGCCAGTTTTTCACTTGTCTGGAAGGAAGCATAATGAGAGAGGATTTCTTTGCGCTTTTGAGCCTTTTCTTCTGATTTTTTTTCGACACGTTCTCTGTCCTTTTCAGAGGAATTTTTACCGCGAACGTTCAACTCTTGTAGGAGGGCTTCTGCTTTTTGATGGTCAGCGAGCTTGGCATCAAGATGAAGGTCAAAGAGCAGGTTTAAGCCTTTATAGTCCTCTCTCCTCTCATGACTGCCGCTCTCTTTGTTGAGCTGGTAAAGTTCTGCTGTCGGGAGCAGTGCCTTTTCGTCATAGATGGCCATTTGAACGCCGCGATCAGCAAAAATTAGCAGATTATCGGATTCCATAAGGAAGTAATAGCGGCCATCTTCTCCCAGAAGATAAGTGAACGCCACATTAAGCATGGCCGGATTAAGTTCTGAACCGCTAAAACCATTGATCAGGGGAGCAACCCGGAAGGCGAGTTCAGGCCTGCCGTCGCTGTTGCTAAAAAGAGGATCCTTTTTTAAGGATTGACCGTCCAGACGACTGGCTGCTCCGACGAGGTAAGTGCGGTCGGTTTTGGCCTGCCCGTTGGATAAAAAGGGAATTTTGACTAAATCCTTGCCAGAGGCCATCCCAAGTAGGGTGAAACGATAATCTTCATAGTCCTGAGATTGATTGAGGCTTAGAGCATCGGCCTGATCAAAGATCTGTAAAAGTTCATCATATTGTTTTTCCTGGTTCATTTGCTTGATAACCTGGCCAGGGCTTAACCATTGGCTAATAGCATAAACGGCTGTAGAGAGGGCGATTGTCGCCACGATGGCCAGCACTGCAATCTTTTGCCAGGAGGCCTTACGTCGTTCTCTCATTTTTGCCATGGGAACTATCCTTTCGGGGAGCTTTCTGATCAGAGCTTCAAGCAAGCCCCGGGGAAGCTTTGCTTCAGGGGAAAGAGTCTCGGCAAGAACCTGATCGAGCTGATCCTGTGGTGGCTGCTGAGTGGGATTCTTTTTCATTCCCATATCAGGTGCATCATCATAAGGCGCATGATTGGGCGTATTCGATCTGTATTGTTTCATGTTTTTCACCTCAATAATTTGCGAAGTCTTCTTGAGACAGGGTTATTTTTAATTGCTCTTTAGCATGATGGATACGGCTTTTTACTGTGCCGACGGGAATCTTCAGACGATAAGCAATTTCCTGATAACTTAGACCGGCGGTATAGTAGAGAAGCACAGGGATGCGATGAAGATCGTCTAATTGCATAACTGCTCTGAGGACTCGTTTTTGCTGCTCCTTTCTTAAATACAACTCATCCGGCAGAGGAACTGCTTCACCTTGCATAGAGTAGCGGCCTTCCTGGCCCTCTTCGCTGGCCGCATCCAGGCTGCTGAAGCCTAGAATTTTTTTCCGACGCCTTTCCTTTCGCCAGCTTTTTTCCCAGAGGTGATTCACCAAAGTGAGAATATAGGCTTTGGGGTTATGATCCTTCTCAAGGATTGCAAGACGTTCATAGGCATACAGGCAAGCTTCCTGAAAAAGATCCTCGGCTATGAGGTCATTGCGACAGAGATAAAGGCAATAGGAAAAAATCGTATTCCCTTCTTTCTCCAGTAGTGTGATGAAGTCTTTTTTTGTCATCTTGAGTATTCCTTTTTGACCGGCCTTTTGTTCGTGCACGCTACTCTTATATGGTCTCGACGGACGAAAAAGTTCATGACCTTTTTCAACAATGCTATCCCACCCTTTACGGGTGGCAAGTGGCATGCGATTGAGGAGAATTTATTGATGCGCGCAAATCCAGACAGTGACGATCTCAGCCACTTTGAAGAGCAGAGCTTTGCTCCGATTGGAGAAAAAACGGTGAGAAACAGACTCACGTGAAAGAAAGCCCCCAGACTAAAAAAGCTCAGGCGGAAAAGGATAGCTTAACGCATGAGCGTCGGGGAGGCGGAAGTCATGAGGGCGCGTGGGCTGAACCAAGCGGCCCATGCAAAGCCCAGCCAGGGATGGCTCAGCATCCTGCCGCGGAGGTGAAAAGCGGAAAGAAATCTGTGAACTCCTGACCCGGCTGGTGGAAGTGGACACGTCGAACCCTCCCGGTGGACTCTCTTATAATGAGCAAAGTAAGAAAAAAACGAATCGTTGACGATTATGGTTACAATTCAACCGGAGATCGGAAGCAATTATAATGGCGTCTTCAGTCGAACAGATCAGCGTGCGAGCCGGTTCTTGAAGCCGTCAGAATGAGTGTATTATGGTCAATCATGTAGATCAGAAGCCAGTCTGCTTGTATATGGCACTCTCTGAATCCCATGTATCTGCCGACGAGAGCATGATCTCTGTGACGTGGTTCAAGCTCATCTTCGCGGCAGAGAGAATTCAACACGCTGGAGAGGCTCTTGAGGTTCATGCCGCGTTTTTGAAGCCGCTTCAGGTCTTTTTTGAATTGGGAAGTTGTGACAAGTTCAAGCATGTTCCGCCTCGTCTGAAAGGATGTCGTTCATCATGACCTCAGCGGATGAGAAGTGTTTCGCTTTTATTTTGCCGCTGGCAATCAGGCGTGCTTCTTCCATGGCGGCCTCAGTTTGAGCATTATATCTCGACTGGCGCAGATCAAAAGGCAGGCCGCCATGAAGCAGGGAAACGTGCAGAAACATGTTGATGGCCTCTGTCACAGAAATGCCAAAGCTGCGATAAAGCTTTTCAACTTCAGACTTTAACTCAGGATCGACTCTCAGATTGATATTCGCTGTTTTAGCCATAGGTTTTACCTCCATTTTGTAGGTCAATAGTATATCATATGTGAAACATTTTCAATCTTTTTAATCACAACACCCCTGTCACTTATGGATGATTCAGTAGAGCCTGGGTGAAATGGGTAGGGATGGCCGCAAAGCGGTCTGACTTGAGCTAAGGCTGGGGATGAGGCTAAAATGACCTCATAGAGCTTCGATTGAGGAGAATTTCAAGATGCGTACAAATCCAGAGAGCGAAGATTCCAGCCGCTTAGACGAGAAGAGCTCTGCTCCAATCAACGGGGTATCAAGAGGTTTATCCGGATCTTCTAAACACGAAAACCTGCGTAAGGAAATCTGTGAACTCCTGACCCGGCTGGTAGAAGTGGACTCGTCGAACCCTCCCGGTGGAGAGGCGGGGGTGCTTGAAATCATCCGGGACTTCGCGGTAAGCCATGGCCTGGAGAGCAAAGTTTTTCCGGCGCTTCCCGGTCGCTCGAATCTCATGCTGCGCCTCTCGGGCCAGCAGCCGGATCAGGCCCTGGCTTTTACCGGACACATGGATGTCATGCCCGTGCATGAGGCTGAGCGCAGGCGCTGGCGGAGCGATCCCTTTGTCGCCCGCCTCGAGGGCGATAAACTTTATGCGCGCGGCAGCTGTGATATGAAGGGCGGGGTTGTCTGCGCTCTGCTGGCCATGAGCACGGCTGCCCGCGAACAGGCGAAGGGCAGGCTGAAGCTGCCTCACGATGTCTATCTGCTCTGCACCGTCGACGAAGAAGGCGATATGCGGGGCTCGAAAGCTCTGCTGAAAGAGGCTTTTCTTCGCCGCATCGAAACTCTGGTGGTCTGCGAACCGACCGGCCTTAAACTTTGTACGCAGGGCGGCGGACGCAGCTATGGGCGTATCAGCCTGAGCGGTCAGGCCGGTCATGCTTCCCAGCATCAGGCGAACGTGATCGATGCGGCCGCCGACCTCATCACACGTCTGGAAAAAACTTCTCTGAGCGAAGAACAGGACGACAACGGTCATAGGAATTTCTGGCAGGTTTTAGGTATACGTACCGATCAGACCCCCTACGTGATCCCCGATCAACTGAGCCTCGACCTCGATGCGCGACTGCTGCCCGATTTCAGAACCGCAGATGTCTGGGAGAAATTCGCCGCAGTCACCGTGGAAACAGAGCAGCGTTATCCCCAGTTTCACATCAGCACCGAAGTCCTTGACCGCCGCGAGGGCTGGACGCTGAAAAATGACGCTTTCAGCTCACGCCTTTCGCGCGCCCTCGCCGCCGCAGAAATCCCGGAAGTCCGCGAAACCTTCTACGGCACCACGGACGCCTCGCGCTTTGTCACCGCCGGCCTGTCCGCCGTCATCTTCGGCCCCGGCGACCTCGCCCTCGCCCATCGCGAAAACGAATACCTGGAGCTTGAACAAGCCTGCCGCGCCACCCGCTTTTATTTCCAGCTCATGCAAGAAGGAGAACACCGTGCCTGACGTGCTTGCGAAAAGTTAAAGCACAAAGCGGGCGGTTCGCAAGTTTGAAAACAGAATCAGATAGAAAGCCGAGGTAATTTCTGTGGCAAAGGGACGCTTTTGGGTCATGCATTTATATTCATGCTTAAGCTACTCTGATTTAGAACTTATATATTCAAAATGTCGTCAGTGGGGCTTAAAGTTGCAAAGCAGCAATGCCTGGGGGGATTGTTTTGAAAAAACAGAAGGAGCAGAAATCCAGTATAAAGTTGTCCCTGCCAATGTTGCTGCGAACAGGTTAAATATTGAACATTGGAAATTGGTCGCAAAGAATGACAGGTATGTTATTTTTGAATATGATAAGCAGTGTGGGGAAACAGAAAGATGTGATGAGCCATTTAAGGCCGCGGAAGAACTTCGCTCTGACGTAAATTATAATATTTATTATTTTAACGAAGTTATGTTCTTACTGGCCTTTCCCATTTTAGCTTATTATCTGATCCAAAAATTTAATGCCATGGAGCAAAGTGTGCTTCCAGGGTGGATGAACAAATTATTTTTGATGGCGCTTTGCACGATATATGCGGGACATTTTTTTGCTTTACTAACTTCATTTTTTCAAACAAGACACTATGTTGATAGCAAGGATAGGATAAAAAGAAGCCGTGGAGGGTTTTGCTTGCGTCTTGCTGTTTCGTGCATAGTGAATATTTTACAAATTCTCTTGATACTCATTGTTTTCTGGGGAATGATGCAAGGATAAACAATAACTTACAGAATGTAAGTCAGCGACTCTTTCAGCACGCTGCTTTACGATACGAGCGAAGAAAGCGAGTTTTCTGCGCAGGAGGAACCCCTTTTACGTGTTGCCGATTCTGAATCTGAAAAATAAATGCATCCAATATCTGAAGGATCAGTACCATCCCCGGGCGATTCTGCTGTATGGTTCGTATGCCCGCGGAGATTTTGAGGCGTCCAGTGATTTTGATTGCCTGCTCATTGTCGATGCTAAAGAGAAAGATCACGATGATCGTGTCATCGATCAGGTTCAATTAGATTGTTTTATTTTTACTGCAGAAGAGACGGCCACAATGGATCCATCCACATTTTTAACAGCTTATGATGCTGAGCTAGTCTGGGATGATGGGCTTGGCGCGAAACTGCAGAATCGCGTCCGGGCCTATGTTCAGGACCACAAAACCCTCAAGGCCAGCGAAAAGGACTTCATTGTATCTTGGATTCGCAAGACGCTGAAACGCATAAAAAAGGCTGACGATGAAGGCCATTACCGGGCGCTGATGCTTTTGACGGATAGCCTGGAGGATTACTTCCGACTGAGGGATATGTTTTATTTTGGCAGCAAAGCGGCTATCCGTGAGATTAAAGAGAGCGATCCGGAGGGCTATGCGCTGCTTCACGAGGCTCTCGTGTCCAGGACGAATGCCAGCATAGAGGCCTGGGCCGCTCATGTCATCAAGCCAGAAAACTGTTGCCTTTTTGTTACTCCAAAAATTGAAAACCCCTGAAACTACAGCGTTTCAGGGGTTACTGGTGGGTGCTATTGGACTCGAACCAACGACCTCTTCCGTGTGAAGGAAGCGCTCTAACCAGCTGAGCTAAGTACCCTTATAATAAAGCCGACAGTTGCCTGTCGGCTTTACTGGTGACCCGTACGAGAATCGAACTCATGATTTCGCCGTGAAAGGGCGATGTCTTAACCTCTTGACCAACGGGCCTTAAATGGTAGCGGCGGTAAGATTCGAACTTACGACCCTTCGGGTATGAACCGAATGCTCTGACCAGCTAAGCTACGCCGCCGAAAATCCAGCGCTTTGCAATTCTATCAATCAGGGCTTGTCTTTGTCAAGCAGAAAATTTCAAAAGCAAATCGCCGTTACGGGGCGAAATGGCTTCAGCGGCGGTTGCGGAATTTCAGATAGAGCATGAGGGCAAAGAGCAGAACGCCGATCGCCAGAAAGGTGATCACATAGGGCATGGTTGATTTTTCCCCGGTGCAGGGAAGGCAAGTAGCAAGTTTTATCGCCTCTGTAAACTGGGCGGATAAAAGTGAGATCATGGTAGTCCTCCAAAATGGCTCAAACTGCGGCGATGCGCTGCATGTGCCGTTTTCTCTGTTATTGCGTTCCCTCTTCAAGGTGCTGCTCGTAGTCAAATATAATAGCATATCTTGTGATTTTTCCAAAATGTTCTATTTTATTCAGCTTACGCATATACAGCAAAATATACAAAAATGTCATATAAAAGACTTATTTTACAGTTGACATGACCAAAAATATGCTTATACTATAAGTAAGCTCAATCGAGCGAAACAAAGCTAAGTGCCCGGTCTAGAACAGATAGGGCCAGACATAAGCATCGTCCCAGGTTTGGACGCCGCTTGTGTGGACGAAAACTTTGAAGTGACCACTGTAAGCCCTGACGGTTAGTCGGAATTTGAAAAAGCTTGTGTTGCAGTCAAAAGTCCAGGAATCGAAGTTAGCGTCGCCAGCAAGTTTAGTTTTGCGTCAACGGTTGGGACAGAACGAAAGGAGGACGTACGATTGAAAGTACAGCCTCAGTGAAGCGGGCAAGCATCATTAGTGTGTTTGCCCGCTTCTCCTTGTTTAAAATCCTCGCTGCGTTGCGTTAAAATTTGCCACCGATAAATTCTGCGCCGTGTTAGGATTTTTGCCTATCCAATTTCTTTCGGCGCTGTTTCAAGATTTGTGCTGTCTTTTCCGTGGCCCTTGTGTCCAGTCTCTTTTGCGGCTCTTGCGTATCGTAATAAAGAGTGTTTGCTCGAAGCTTGGCCCTTCATCCTTCTGTCTAACTGGTTCTTGCGTAGGAAGAGGCTATAACTTATAATGCGAAAACCGTGTGAATCGTATTTCACAAAGATGCTTTTTCCATTTATTTTGCTCGAAATGTTCGAGTGAAGCGACCAAAAATCGAGCAGTTTTGGTGAAAGCTTCTGAATTTCCATCCTTTTGAGGGACAGACGAAGTCTTCTGAGTTAAAATATATATTCTCGATATAGCTGATGCTGTCTTTGCGGAGCTTTTTCTCTCAAGACAAGAGTGCAAGGATTTTGCAAAGATCAGAGAAAGCGTTCAGGAAAGCGTGAAAGTTGCTTCAACTTATGCAAAATATAAGGCTAAATAAAATGAACATAAATCAACACGAACAAAAGCCTGCGCTTCAACAGGCTGCGAAGGGCTCCCTGGGCTTGCGCCTTGGGCTGCTTCTTCTTTTTGTGGTGGTGTCTGCGCTTGCTTTATCGGCCTGTTCATCCGCTAATATGAACTCAAATACCGCTCCCAGCTCAGCGCCACTTCCGCTTCAGACCACGATTAGCGAAAGTCGCCCTGCAGAGACTCAGGCGACCCGTCCCCAAAGTGAAAGTCAAAGTCGGGCAACGGAGAGGATCATTGTGGACCAGACCCCGATCACCCTTCCGGCGGCCGAGTATGAAAAATTGGCGGCTGCCGCGATAGAGGAGAATGCTCCAAACTGGGAACTTACGCCGGAAGGTGGGGACTTTGCCTCGCTTCCAACTGAGCCGATCCCCGTTGATGCCGGGGAAGTGAATCCGGTGGTGACCCCTGAGGTAACTCCGGAGCCAACACCGGCCCCTACTCCGGAAACCACTCCGGTTCCGACGGAAGCAGCGGTGCAGCTGCCCGGTGTCACCATTCATAACAGCTCGCACCCTCTGGAAAAGGATCTCTCCGCCTGGTTGAAAAAGTCTGCTCTGCCGGTGCTGATTGATGTTTCGCAGGATGGCTGCCCTCCTTGTGTCCAGGCGGAGCCTGTGATTCGTCAACTGGCGGCGAAATATGACGGGCGTCTCATTGTCATGACGATTAATGTCAGCCAGTATTTCGGTTCCATGCCTTTCTATCCGACGAGTACCCCGACGTTCGCTGTTTTTGTCGGAGGTTACCAGCAGCAGACTCTTGCCGGTTTCGGTGGGGCGAGTGAGCTGGAAAATCTTGCGGCCAGTGCTCTGGGAGGCTAGGCAGGAATGGAGGCAGATCCGATGAAGCCAGGCTTTGAGCGGCAGGCCATGAACTCTGCAGAGCGCAGACGTTTCGCTTATGTCAGAAGGGCGGCTGCAGAAAACCGGCGCTTTACGCTGATGTTTTTTTCTGGCGCCCTGCTTCTGCTCCTGGGACTTCTCCTGGGGCAGGAAGAGTCCGTCCTGCGCAAGGCGATTTTCCTCTGCCTCGAGTGCATAGGTATTGGCTGAGGGAACGGACATGGATTCGAGATCAAAGCAAAAGCAGGGAGCCCGGAGCTTTTCTTCCACAGAACGTTTGCAGCGTCAGGAAGCACAGAGACCCTCTCTCACAGAACCACTGCTGCGTCAGGAAGCCTGGAGGCCCTCACCCACAGAACCGCTGCAGCGGCAGGAAATCCGTAAACCTTCTCCGGCAGATCGATTGCAGAGCCATCGGCTGAAAAGTACGCTGATTCAGGCCGCTGTCACTTTTCTCACGAATGCCCATCTCTCCGGTTTTTTTACAGGAAAGATTTACCAGGGTCCGCTTAAAAAAATCTGTGTCCCTGGACTGAACTGTTATTCCTGTCCGGGTGCTCTCGGGGCTTGTCCTCTGGGGTCGCTGCAGTCGGCGCTCTTTGATGCCAATCAGCTTTTTCCCTTTTATGTACTCGGCTTTCTTGTCCTGACGGGAAGTCTTTTGGGACGCGCGGTCTGTGCCTTTCTCTGTCCTTTTGGCTTTATTCAGGATCTGCTCGCCAGAATCACAAAGAAAAAAGCCCGGCCGGAACGGCGTTTTCCTCGCCTGGATCGGGGTGCCAGAGCGATCAAATTTGTGAATCTTATTCTGCTGGTTCTGTTTTTGCCTCTTATGGGACGTTGGTTTTCCGGACTGGCGTCGCCCTGGTTCTGCAAACTGGTATGTCCGGCAGGAACCATAGAAGCCGGCTGGTTTCTCACCCTTCTCGACCCTCAGCTCCGGCGTTTAATCGGCTGGCTTTTTGGCTGGAAGACGCTCCTGGCGATCGCGGTCATTACGGCCTGCATTTTTATCCCGCGTTTCTTTTGCCGCTATTTTTGCCCGCTCGGGGCCTTTTATGCGCTTTTTAATCGTTTTGCCCTCACCCGCCTGCGTTTCGATAAGGCTGCCTGCATTCACTGCGGACGCTGTGAGCAGGTCTGTCCGATGGGTCTTGCTATGCCGGAGGTTCACGAGTCACTCGAATGTATTCGCTGTGGTCGCTGTGCCGCGGCCTGCCCCTGTTCCTGCCTCTCCTGCGGGGTGAAAAAGCTCACCCCGAGCGAAGCGGCTGCCCTGGCCAGGGCCTATGCTCAGCAGGGGAAAGGGCTTGCCAGTCCGGAGGTTCAGGGTGTCGATCCAGGATCCTTGTCATAGTGTCTGCGCTTTTGCCCGGGGCCGGCTTGTGATATCCTGAAAGCTCAAAGTCACAGCTCAAAGTCACAGGAGGAAGTGCTATGTGTTCTGTCAAGAGAAGAACCCGCTTTGCCCCAAGTCCCACGGGCTTTATGCATATCGGCAATCTGCGCTCGGCGCTTTATGCCTGGCTGGTCGCCAAGTCGCATGAAGGGGAATTTATTCTCCGCATTGAAGATACGGACCGCGAGCGCTACGTGGAAGGGGCGACTGAGCTCATCTATGAAACGCTGGCGGAATGTGGCCTGAGCCACGATGAAGGTCCGGATGTGGGAGGCCCCTGCGGCCCATATGTGCAGAGCGAGCGCCTGAATCTTTATCGACCCTTTGCCGAAAAGTTGGTTGAGAAAGGCAAAGCTTATCGCTGCTTTTGCTCTAAAGAGCGCCTGGAAAGCCTTGCCGAAGCACGTGAGAGTGCTGAGGGCGAGGCCTCTTTTGGCTATGATCGTCACTGCCGCGATCTTTCTCCCGAAGAAATTCAGAAAAATCTGGATGAAGGCAAAACCTACGTTATCCGCCAGAAAATGCCTCTGGAAGGCGAAACGACTTATCACGATGAGGTCTATGGGGATATTACGATTGCCAACAAAGAGCTGGAGGATCAGATTCTCCTGAAAAGCGACGGCTTTCCCACCTATAATTTTGCCAATGTCATTGACGATCACGAAATGGGCATCACGCATGTCGTGCGCGGCTGTGAATACCTAAGTTCAACCCCAAAATATAATTTGCTCTATGAGGCTTTCGGCTGGGAAAAACCGGTTTACATTCATCTGCCTCTGATCCTCGGCACAGACGGGAAAAAGCTGTCCAAGCGTCATGGCGCGACCTCTTTTGCAGATCTGCGCAAAGAGGGCTACCTCACCGCGGCGATCCTCAATTACATTGCTTTCCTCGGCTGGGCTCCCGGTTCGGATACCCGCGAAATCTTTTCTCTGGAAGAGCTGCGAGAAGTTTTCGATGAGAAACATATCAGCAAGGCTCCGGCGGTCTTTGACTATCAAAAACTGCGCTGGATGAACGGGGAGTACCTGAAAGCTCTGGATGACGATGCCTTTGCTGCGTATATCCGACCGTACACTCAGGCTTTTTATGAGGGCGCTGAGCTGCGGCCCGAGGCGGAGTCCATGATCGCTGAGATCCTGCACAGCCGTATCGAAAGCGGTGCAGACCTGGCAAGCATGCTGAGCTTCCTCAAAGCTCCAGCTGCACATGACAACGATCTTTACCTGAATAAAAAGCAAAAACTGACGCCTGCCCTCTCGCGGCGTGTGCTGGAGGCGGTTGTCCAGGCTTGCTCAGGCCTGGAGCAGTGGGACAAGTCGTCCATTTATGATAGCCTCATGGGCCTCAAAGAGACGCTCGCTCTTAAAACCGGGCAGGTGATGGGGCCTCCCCGCCTGGCCCTTTCCGGTCAGCAGGTAACCCCGGGTGGGGCCGTGGAAATCATGACCATTCTGGGCCGTGAAGAGAGTCTGGCGCGGATGCAAAGCGAGATTGAAAAATTACCCGAAGCCGATCCAGAAGCCTGAAAACCACAGCCCTGGAGCTTCTGGCGATAAGGTTCCCATTGGGATTCTGGCTCAGATTTGAAAATTCAGACATGAAGATCCAGATTTAGAAGTTCAGAAAGAACGCTTCAGGAATGAAGCCTCACACAGTAAGCATCAGGCGCTAATGATTCAAAGATGAGCTGCGCCTCGGAGGAAGAAAGAGATGTTAGACCATTTGAAAACTGAGTTTTACGCTCCTGCAGATGATGGCGCCGAAGGTGAAGCTACCGGCAATGCCAACTTTATTCATGATTTTATCGATGAAGATCTGAAGGAAGGTGGGCGCAGCTACGGTCAGACGGTGCATACCCGTTTTCCACCGGAGCCGAATGGCTATCTGCATATTGGACACGCCAAAGCGATCTGCATCGACTTCGGCACAGCGTTGAAATACAAGGGCCTCTGCAATCTGCGTATGGATGACACCAATCCGGTCAAAGAGGATGAGGCTTTTGTGCGTCAGATTCAGTCCGATATCCACTGGCTGGGTTTTGACTGGGGCGATCGCTTTTACCACGCTTCCGATTACTTTGAGCAGATGTATGACTTTGCCGAAGAGCTCATCACGAAGGGTCTGGCCTTTGTCTGCGAGATGAGCCAGGATGAGATGCGCGAGGCCCGCGGCACCTTGACAGAGCCGGGCAAAGAGTCCCCCTGGCGCAATCGTCCGATGGAGGAGAGTCTGGATCTCTTTCGCCGTATGCGCGCCGGGGAGTTTCCCGATGGGGCGCTGACCCTGCGCGCCAAAATCGACATGAGTTCGGGCAACATGAATATGCGGGATCCGGTCATCTACCGAATTTCTCATCAGCAGCACCACCGCACTGGCGATCAATGGTGCATCTATCCCATGTATGACTTTGCCCACCCCATTGAAGATGCTATCGAAGGCATTACGCATTCGCTCTGCTCGCTGGAATTTGAGGATCACCGACCTCTCTATAACTGGGTTGTAGAGAATATCTCGGCACCCTCAAAACCACGTCAGATTGAATTTGCCCGTCTCAACCTCGACTATACGGTGATGAGCAAGCGCAAGCTGCGCACGCTCGTGGAAGAAGGCATTGTGGATGGGTGGGATGACCCGCGCATGCCAACGCTCTCCGGCCTGCGTCGCCGTGGCTACACCCCGGCCTCTGTTCGCAATTTCTGCGAGCGCATTGGCGTGTCCAAAGTGGACAGTCGGGTTTCCCTGGATTTTCTGGAATATTGCCTGCGCGAAGATCTCGACCAGGAGGCCCTGCGTGCCATGGCCGTGCTGGAACCGTTGAAGCTGGTGATCACAAACTACCCGGAGGGTCAGAGTGAAAAACTTCCCTCGGAAAATCATCCGAAACGGGAAGAGCTGGGAAGCCATGAAATGACGTTCTCGCGTGAGGTCTGGATCGAACGTTCCGACTTTGAAGAAGTTCCGCCCAAAAAATATCACCGCCTTTATCCCGGCAACGAAGTGCGCCTGCGCGGAGCTTACATTGTTCGCTGTACCGGCTGTGATAAAGACAGCGAGGGCCGGGTGACGACGGTTTATGCCGAATACGATCCCGAAAGCCGCGGCGGCTCAGCCCCGGATGGACGTAAAGTCCGAGGAACCATTCACTGGGTGGATTCTGAAACCGCAGTGGATGCTGAAGTTCGACTCTACAATACGCTATTCTCCGTGCCTCAGCCAGATGCGGATGAGCGCGACTACCACGAGCTGATCAATCCCGAGTCGGTCGTACGCCTTGAGGGAGCGAAAATTGAGCGCTGGCTCTATGAGGAGCGCAAAAAACACAGCTGGCAGTTCATGCGTCAGGGCTATTTTGTGACGGACAGTAAGGACGATACGGACGAGCATCCGGTTTTCAACCGGGCGGTCTCGCTGAAAGAGAGCTATAGGCCGGCCGGGCAATAAAGCCGCGGCGGGTCAGGATGAAAGGGGGCAGACCACGGGCTGCCCTCTCCCTTTGTGCCCTTTAAGTCTTAATCCATAAGTACAGAGGAGAAACAACGGACTTTTGTTCGGTTACATTAAAATTTTCAAACCTGAGCTTCGAGTGCGCGAGTACACGCGTTATCGCTCGCTTTACTGCGCGGTCTGCAAGAGCCTGGGCCGGCAGTTTGGCCAGCTTCCGCGTCTTTCTGTTTCATATGAGGCGGCGTTTCTGGCTCTCTTTTTCCTCTCCTTTCGAGAGGATGAAAAGGAAGCCCGGGATGAAGCCTGCATTGCCAACCCTCTGATCAAGCACCCTGTCGCAGCTCCTGATCCACTGATTGATTTCGCTTCTCTGGTAACGGCCGCTCTGGTTTATGGCAAAGGTCAGGATGATCTCGAGGACGGCCAGTGGTTCAGGGCTTTGCCGCAGCTGGCCTTGTTTCGCAGGGCTGCGGACAAATTAAGAAAAGAAGCGCCGGGGCTGGTCGACGAGATTGAGCTGGCTTTGCACGAGTTGCGGGCCTTTGAACGAATGGAACTGAGTCTGTGTCAGGAAAGGGAGACTGCTGACTCCAACCCTGCAAACGAGTCAGGTACAGCCCTGTCTGAGCAGGTGCGAAAACGTGCTGAGACGGCGGCGGCTTATTCCGGCCGCGTGCTCGGCGCCGTCATGAGTGAAACAGCGCGCCATGCCGAAATGCCCGGCGAAGAGCTGGCGAAGCTCCAGGGTATTTTTCAGATCATGGGTACGGCTCTGGGAGAATGGATCTATTTTGCTGATGCCCTTGATGATGCAAAAAAAGATGCCGCGAAGGGGCGCTTTAATCCTTTTATGGGCCTTTCGGCCGAAGCGCGTTTAGCTCTGGCGGAGCAGCTGATGCGGGAGCGTGAAGAGACTCTTGATGCCCATGCCGCCCTTCTGCCCTATTATAAAGATGCGGCCATCGTGCAAAATGTGATCTGTGAAGGGCTGCCCCGTGAACGTGCCCGCCTTGTCGCTAAAGCCAGGGACTTCATTGAAGCATGATGTGCAGGGGTGCAGGAATGGGTGCTCAATCTCCGGACCTTAAGTTGGTGTGACAAGCTCGGTAAAATGCATTAAACTTGTTCCGAAAATGATGAATTTCACTCAACTTATTAATAAACGGGAGAGGAATTGGATATGGCAAGTGATCCTTACAAAACCTTAGGCGTCAATCCCGGAGCTTCCCAGGACGATATCCGGAAAGCCTACCGGGAGCTGGCAAAAAAATATCATCCTGACAATTTCACGGATGTTCACGCCAAAGAACTTGCAGAAGAGAAAATGGCCGAAATCAACCTTGCCTATGATGCCATCAGCAACGGCAATAGCCAGCAAAGCTCAGGGACCTCGTCCTCTTCCTACCAGGGAGGGAGCGGCAGTCAGGGTCAAAATCCCTTTGAACAATGGTTTCGCCAAGCTCAGAGTGGCAGTCAGGGCAGGTATCAGAATCAGGGCAATCCCTATAACCAAAGTCCCTATTATCGCAATCAGGGCTGTTGTGGCGGCAGTTGCTGCAATGATTTGAGCTGCCTTTGCTGCGCCGATCAGTGCTGCGAATGCATGGGCGGAGATCTCATCCCATGCTGCTAGGGCGGCAGCTTAGCTTACCGGATTGTGGAAGCCACAGCGCGGCGAATGTATCCAGCCGAAAAGCCTTTCACTCTGTAAGTCTCAGTCTTTCTGAGAAATCTCAAGCTAGATCGTTGTGCGGGTGGACAGGGAATCATGAAAAAGTCACCACCTGATCGTGAAAAATACGAGCTGGCACGCCGACGTACGGAAGAAGTGGCCTGGGGCGGCTTATTTACGGCGCTTTGCTGGCTTTTTTTAATGGCGGCGGTCTGGTTGCCCACCATGAGCCTTTCTCTGCGCATCCTTGCGGCCTTTGCTCTTTTAGCTGCTGAACTGAGGCTGGGACAGCGCGGAGCTCTGCTGATTTACCTCAGCACGACGCTTCTGACGCTGTTCTATCCGGGTATTTTACTGAACCTTCCCTGGACGCTTTATTTTGCTCCCTATCTCCTGCTCGCTTTCTTTTTCTCGCGCTTTTTCAGCGGGACGACGGGCATTTTGCTGCGTCTGGCTGCAGGCACGGGCCTTTTTTCTGCTTTGGCCGGTTTTTATGGCCCAACCCTTTTTCCAGCTTCTCTGCGTGCCCGGCTGCAGCCGAATTTCTGGCTGATCGTCATCGCCCTGGGTCTGCTCGGCAGCGCAGTTTACGATGCCCTCCTGGCTTACCTTTCCGCTTTTTATCGTTCCCGCCTTGCGCAAAGCACAAAGCCGGAGCAGTAAAAAAACTCTTGACAAAGACTGCAGGGCCTCGGTATACTCAAAAAGCTGCGAAGAATCCCCTCTGTTCCAAAGAGCAGAAAGATTCACACGCAAGAATGCCCAGGAGGTAAACTTCCATGAAGATGACCTTTCAACCTAAGAAACGCCAGCGCAAAATGGAGCATGGCTTCCGTAAGAGAATGCAGACTGCCTCCGGCCGCGCGGTTCTGAAAAGACGCAGGCTCAAAGGCAGAAAACAATTGAGCGCATAAGACCGCAGTCCCCTGTGGTCTTTTTTTCTTTTGAAAGAAATTGAAATACCTGCCGATTCAGTCCAGGAGAAAGCCAGACAGTTAAGATGAAAAAAGCGGGTCGCATTAAAAAAAATCACGAATTCGACCGCTGTTATCGGCGAGGCAAGTTTACTTCCGGCCCCGGCCTGACCCTCTATGTTTTTCCAAAGAGAAGGGGAGGGCGTCGGGTCGGTTTTGCGGTATCCCGGAAAATCCGCGGGGCCGTGCAGCGCAATCGTGTAAAACGTGTCTTCCGGGAAATCTATCGCCTCAATCAGGACGCGCTCAGTGAGCAAATCGATCTCATTGTCCTCGGACGTGATCCTGCACTTAAAGGCTCTTATTCCAGACTGACGGCCTCATTTCTTCAAACAGCTGCCCGCGCGGGTATTTTAAAAAACGAAGTGCAGGGCGAAGAAAGTCTGTCAAAGCAGACGACCGTTCCAGACTCCAGCCAGCAGGAAGAGTCAGTCTATGCGCACTGAGAGCAAAGATGAAGACACTTGCAGCTGCAATAAACTCAACCCTTTGCAGCGCTTGGCGATAGCTGCCATTCATGTTTACCAACGTGAAATTTCTGCGAACAGGCCGCCAACCTGTCGTTTTGAGCCGACCTGTTCGGCTTACGCTCTGGAAGCCGTCAGATTGCATGGCTTTTTTAAAGGCGGCGCTCTGGCGCTCTGGCGTATTCTGCGCTGTAATCCCTGGGGCGGCGGCGGTTTTGATCCTGTCCCGGGCTCGCCTCTGGACCTGGAAGCGAAGCGGCTCCGCCAGGAGGAACGGCAGAGCGGGAAAGACTCCTGAAATCTTATTCTTGTTTGTCAGCCTGACTTTTGCTAAAGTAAGGGGACGGTTTCTCTTTTGACTTGTCGTGTGGCTCACACTGAGTTTCCCATCGTCCACAGGCAGAAGCGAACCCTATTTCAAAACGCCTGGAAAAGACCGGCAGAAAATCTGCAGAAGATCGAGCCTCACCGGGAGGAAGGAAACGCATGTACTATCCCGTTTTGCTGGGCATTATGGACCCGCTCTACAATTTATTCGGGCAGCTCATGAGCTATCTCTATGACTGGCTGCAGAACTATGGACTTGTCATTATCGTCTTTAATGTCATCCTCAAACTCCTGATTATGCCGCTGAGCTTCAAATCGCAAAAGAGTATGGCGCGGCAACAATTTCTCCAGGACGACATCAATGAAATTAAACGTGTCTACGCGAAGGACCCGCAGAAAGCAAATGAAGCGCAGATGCAGCTGATGCGGGAGTCCGGCGTCTCCATGGCCTCGGGCTGCCTGCCCATGGTTCTGCAGATGCTGGTTCTTTTTGCGATCTGGCCGCCGATTCAGCGCCCGCTGCACTATATCGGGCAGGTGGCTGACAGCAGCATTGCCAGCATCGGCGGTTATGCCTTTGAGCATGGCCTGCTTTCTCAGAATGCCTTCAGTGCCCTTAGCCGCAATGATATCCCTCTGCTCACGGTGCTTCGCGACTCTGCACAGACGCTGGGCGAATCGGTTAAGCAAGGCTGGATTCAGCTTCGCCAGGTGATCGACTTGAATTTCCTGGGCATGGATCTGGGGCGCACCCCCAGTTTTGATCCGGCTAAACTCTTCGGAGCAGAGACCTGGAGAACCTATATTCCTCTTCTCATCCTTGTAATCGTGATGATCGGTACCCAGTTTATTGCGATGCGCATGGGTAAGATCAATATGCCCAGACAGCAGAGCAAAGAGGAAAAAGAACGCGAAAAACGCAATCCGGCGAAAAGCGGTCAGACCCCCCAGCAGGCGGAAGGCATGATGAAGAGCATGAACATTGTAATGCCCGTCATGATGATTTTTATGGCCTTTACCCTGCCCGCTGCCATGGCCCTTTTCTGGCTCGTATCCAACGTGATGGCGATTGTTCAGACATATCTGACCTATTTGCTCTACACGAAACCGATGCGTGAAATTCTGGATAAGCAAGATGCTGAAAAACTGGTGAGCCGCCGCAGAAGCAGCTGATTTAAGATCAAGAAAATTTTGCCGTGCGCCGCGCGGCGGAGGAGAATAAGCAGATGAAACAATCCATTGAACGTATGGCTAAAACGGTCGACGAAGCGATCCAGCTTGGCCTTTCTGAACTGGGAATCACGGAAGAAGATGCCCTTATTGAAGTCCTGGATGAAGGTGAGGTCGGAGGCCTGCTCGGTTTTGGAAGAAGGCCGGCGCTGGTGCGTGTTAGCCGCGTCAACGAAATGGGCGAACCTCTGGATGACGTCGAAGCTGATGATGTTGAGCTTGAATCTGATGAGGCTGACCTGGCGTCGGAAGAGGGAGATTTCGCCGGTGAAGCGGGCGATGATCAGGAAGATCTGGAAGAAGCCGAAGCTTCGGACGAAAATGACCGCTCCAGCCGCCGTGGACGTGGCCGCGGCAGAGACCGGGAAGTGGACTCCCGCCGTGTCAATGGCCTGGAACTGGATGATGAAGAAAAAGAACATCTGGAGAACCTCGCCGTCGATTTTGTCACCAATGTCCTGGGCAGCCTCGATATTCATGGAAAGATTTCAACTTTCTACGACAATGAAGGCTGCCTGCGCATCGAGGTGAGCGGGCAGGATATCGGTAATGCTATTGGCCGCCGCGGTGAAACGCTGGAAGCCCTGCAGTACCTGACGACGCTGGCCGTGAACCGTCAGCGCGAAGACTACCTCCGTGTCATTTTGGATATTGGCCAGTACCGTGAACGTCGAGTGCGTAGCCTGCGTCAGCAGGCCAGACGCAGTGCCGGTCGTGTGCTGCATTCGGGCCGCCGCGTGGTTATGGATCCCATGCCTGCTTCCGAGCGCCGTCAGATTCACATGGCCCTTGCCGACTTCGAAGGGGTGACGACCTACAGTGAAGGTGCGGAACCGAACCGCTGCGTGGTCATTGCGCCCGATGACGAGCACTGATGGACGCCGTGCTGGCGTTCGATAATATTGCGGCGCTCTCGACCCCGCCGGGGACGAGCGGTATTGCCGTCATTCGTCTTTCTGGCCCGACGGTCGTTTCCATCTGTGATCAGGCCTTTCAGCCTGCGCCCTCGTTCCCGCGTGCGGCGGAAATGAAGCCCTACACCATGGCTCTTGGCACTTTTTGTGATCGCAGGGGCCGGGGACTGGATCAGGTCATTCTTTCTGCCTACCGTGCGCCTCACTCTTATACGGGTGAGGACCTTTTTGAGATTTCCTGCCACGGCGGTACGGCGGTGCGCCGCAGTATATTGGAAAGCCTTTTTGAGCGTGGAGTTCGCCCGGCTGGTCCGGGAGAATTTTCTAAACGCGCTTTTCTCAACGGCAAAATGGACCTCATGCAGGCAGAAGCGGTGATGGATCTCATCCACGCGGAAAGTCGTTTGCAGCAGCAGACCGCCCTTGCTGAAGTGGGAGGCGCTCTCTCCAGAGCGCTGTCGGAGCTTTCGGAGCGCCTTTATGGCGTAGAGGCGACCCTTGAGATGATACTGGAATTTCCTGAACACGAGGATCGTCCCGAGGCCCGCGAGCGTCTTCGCAAAGACACGGCTGCTCTGGTGACAGAACTCGCTTCCGCCCTGGCGGGATGGAAACAGGGGCGAATACTTCGCGATGGTTTTCGTCTGGTGATCGCCGGTCGGCCCAATGCCGGAAAGTCCAGTCTGCTCAATGAGTTGCTGGGAGAAGAACGCGCGATTGTAAGTGGCCGTGAGGGGACGACGCGGGACACGGTGGAAGCCCTTATGGAAATTGAAGGCGTTCCTCTTTTGCTCACTGATACGGCAGGTCTCAGAGAAAGTGAGGACGAGCTTGAAGCCGAGGGGGTAAGCCGAGCCAGACGCGCCGCAGAAAATGCCGACCTCATTCTCTGGTTGCATGATCCCACACAGGCAGAGGCAAGCCTTGCCGAGCTGGCAAGCCTGAAGGCGGCTCTGCCGGAGGTGGATGTTCTTCTTCTTTCGGGCAAAGCCGATCTCGATCCTGAGCATAAAGGTCTTGATGACTTGCGTCAGGCCTGGCCGGAAAGTCAGATTTTGTCCTGGCAAAGAGGGGAAACATCAGCGACACAAGCGCTGCGTGAAGCCATTATCGCCCGCTATGAGGCGGCTGGCGCAGGCAGTCAGAATCGTCTGCTCATCCATAATCTCCGCCACAAGCGTGGCCTTGAAGAAGCTAAAAAGCACCTTGAGCTGGCTCTGAAAAGTATGGAAGACGGCCTCACATTGGATCTCACGGCCGCCATGCTGCGAGCAGCTCAGGAAGATTTTTCTGAGCTCACGGGACGCGAGGTCTCTGCTGAGCTTGCCGATCAGATTTTCTCTCGTTTCTGTGTCGGTAAATAGCAATAAAGGAGATGCCTTTGCGCATCGAATCATCTGAAAATTTCCCTTTTGATGAACGTTATGACCTGATTGTTGTGGGTGCGGGTCACGCTGGCTGTGAAGCGGCTATTGCGGCTGCGCGCCTGGGCTTGCGCACGCTTTTGTTTACGCTGAATCTGGACAGCCTGGCCAATATGCCTTGCAATCCCAATATCGGGGGAACGGCCAAAGGACAGCTCGTCCGTGAGATTGACGCACTGGGCGGCGTTATGGGTCAGCTTGCCGATCGCCACTGCATTCAGTTCCGCATGCTCAATCGCAGTAAAGGTCCTGCGGTTCTTGCTCCGCGTGCGCAACAAGACCGCACGGCTTATCAGCGTGAAATGAAAAAGCTTCTGGAGGCGCAGCCCCTGCTCAGCCTGAAACAGGCTGAGGTCTGTGATCTTCTCTGGAGTGAAGAAGGCGGCCAAAAAAAGATGGAAGGTGTGGTTACACGCCTCGGGCTTCGCTATGCTGCGCCTCGTGTGCTTTTGGCCACAGGAACTTTCCTCCGCTCCAAGGTCATTGTCGGTGATGCCCTCTATTCGTCAGGGCCAGACGGATTGCCCTCTGCGGAGCAGCTTTCAGCCTCTCTCAAGGAGCTGGAACTTCCCTTAAAGCGCTTTAAGACAGGAACTCCGCCCCGTTTCCACAGCCGCAGCCTGAACTTTTCTGTGATGCAGTGTCAGGAAGCCGACGAAACAGCGGCCCCTTTTTCCTATGCCAATGATGAGTTGCCGGATTGGCGGCCCAAGGCGGCGCTTCCCTGCTATCTCAGCTGGAGCGGGCCGGAGAGCCGGGAGCTGATTCTTAATAACCTGGATCGCTCACCCCTCTACAGTGGAAAAATTGAAGGGATTGGTCCGCGCTACTGCCCTTCTTTCGAAGATAAAATTGTCAAGTTTCCCAGCCACGAGCGCCACCATATTTTCATGGAACCGACTGGCCTCGATACCTGCGAAATCTATGCTTCCGGCCTCTCATCCTCCATGCCGGTCGACGTTCAGCAGGCGCTCTGCAAAACGATTCCGGGCCTGGAAAATGCTGAGTTTATGCGCGTGGCCTATGCGATTGAGTACGACCTGGTCGATCCGACTTCGCTTAAACTTTCTCTGGAAAGTCGTCTGGTTCAGGGACTTTTTTGCGCCGGACAGATCAATGGCTCCTCCGGCTATGAGGAAGCTGCGGCTCAGGGACTTCTGGCGGGCATCAACGCGGCTCTTTCCGCGCGTGGTGAGGATCCGTTGATCCTTGACCGCTCCCAGGCCTATATCGGCGTGCTGATCGACGATCTGGTCACGAAAGGCACTGATGAGCCCTATCGCATGATGAGTTCGCGGGCGGAGTACCGTCTGCTGCTGCGTCAGGATAATGCGGACCGGCGTCTCTCACCGCTTGCGGTGCGCCTGGGTCTGCTTTCCCCGGAGCGCTCGGCAGCTTTTGCGGCCAAGATGCAGCGGGTCGACCGCGAAATCGCCCGGCTGAAAACAACACGAATCCCTGCAGATGAAGTGCTCTGTCATTTTATGCAAAAGCACGGCACTGCCCTGCCTCAGAACAGCCTCACCCTGGCGGAATGTCTGCGGCGACCGGAAATCCACCTGGACGATCTCTCAGAAGTTGATCCCCTGCCGACAGCAACGGCCTATCCCGGGGAACTGCCGGAAGGAACGCCTTTCCTGACTCCGGCAGATCGTTTTGCTGTCGAAGTGGAAATAAAATATGAGGGCTACATCAGGGTAGAAGAGGAGCGCATTGCCCGCTTCCGCAAGTTGGAAAAGCGGCGTATCCCTGAGAATTTTGATTACAGCCGGCTCAGCGGGCTGAAAGCTGAAGCCCAACAGAAGCTGATGGCCAGGCGACCGCGCTCAGTGGGGCAGGCCAGCCGGATCTCCGGGGTCAACCCGGCGGATATTTCTGTTCTGCTTGTCGCACTTAAGGAGATCGAAAGTGGCGACGAAGAGCGAGTCGAGCAAGCTGCAGAACAAAAAGCAGAACAAGCGGAAAAACAAACGGCAGAACAGGAAGTTGAACAAGGTGCAAGATAAGGTGAAAAACCAGGAGCAAAAGACTACGCTGCCGCCCTTTGACGTCTCTTCTTTCCGCAGCGAATGTCAGAGCGCCTTTGAACTCTATCGGCCGTATCTTCCTGAAATCAGCCGGGAGCAGGAGGAGCAGCTGCTCACTTACCTGACCCTTGTCGCTGAAACGAACCGCAGTCTGAATCTCACGGCCATCAGCAAAGCTGAAGACATGCTGCTTTTGCATCTCATTGACTCCTGGACTCTTTTACCTCTGCTGGATCGTGAACTGGCGGCTAAGCCGCAGGCTGAGTTTCGCTTTCTTGATATTGGCAGTGGTGCGGGCTTTCCAGGCATCCCACTGAAGCTTTTGCGTCCTCAAATTGAGCTGTGCATGCTGGATGCTTTACAGAAGCGCATTCACTTTCTGCAACGCGCCATCGGCCAGCTTGCATTGAACCACGGCTGTACAGCCCTGCACGCCCGTGCAGAAGAGGCGGGGCGTCTGCCGGAATATCGGGAGCGCTTTGATCTGGTGACTGCGCGTGCCGTTGCGGATCTGCCTTTGCTCCTGGAACTGGCTCTGCCCTTTGTCAAGCCTGGAGGCCTTTTCATTGCCATGAAAGCGGAGGCGGAAGAGGAGATCCGGCGTGCAGAAAAAGCAGCTGGACTTCTCTCGGCAAGCAGGGAAGAGGTCTGTGAGCTCGAACTGGCCGACTCTGGAGTGAAGCGCAAGTTGATCCTTTATCGCAAACTGCGGCCCTGTCCGTCTCGCTACCCGCGGACTTTTGCCAAAATGAAAAAAGCCCCGCTCGGCTGATCTGTGGGGCTTGGGATTCGATCCTTTGCTTATCGCCAGGCCGCCGTCATTTTCCCCTGATCTCCCGTATGTTATAATGATCTACTAGAGTGTAGATATTTTATTACGCGCGCACGCGCGCGAGAACAATATGGCGACGAAGCTTTCGTCACCAGAAGACAGGAGCAAAGCACGACTGCACGTGCTCGTGTAACGCCTTCTGACGCATGGACAGTGTCGGAGAAACACTCGAGTGACGCGTGACCGCGTGCTCGTCTGAGATACAAAATTGGAGGAAGCTATGGCTATCGACGGGGATAAGCCCGATCAGGCAGAATTAAACGCAGCGGCTGAAAATGCACAGGAGCCTGCTGCCGGGCAAAAGCCGGAAAAGGCGGAACGTCCGCTGAGCGCTGCGGAGCGCCAGAAAGAAAAGGAACGCCTTGTCGATGAAGCTTTCCGCAATCCCGATAATGTCATCATCCCGGTGGATCTTGATAAAGAGATGCGGCAATCTTTTATCGACTATGCCATGAGCGTCATCACTGACCGTGCTCTGCCTGATGTGCGAGACGGACTTAAGCCGGTGCACCGTCGTATTCTCTATTCGATGTTGTCCCAGGGCTTTACCGCGGATAAACCCTATCGCAAGTGCGCCACGACCGTTGGTGATGTGCTCGGTCGCTTTCATCCTCACGGAGACGCCTCGGTTTATGATGCGCTGGTGCGCTTAGCTCAGGATTTTTCCATGCGCCACCCCCTGGTGGACGGCCACGGCAACTTCGGTTCCCGCGACGGCGACCCTCCGGCCGCCTATCGTTATACGGAAGCACGTCTCACCAAACTTGCTCAGGAAATGATGTCCAACATCAACAAGGATACGGTCGATTTTCGCCCGAACTTTGATGAGCATGTGATGGAGCCGACAGTTCTGCCTGCCGCATTCCCGAACCTCATGGTCAATGGTTCTTCCGGTATTGCGGTCGGCATGGCCACCAACATTCCCCCGCATAATCTGGGCGAATGCATTGATGCGACGCTCTATCTGATTGACAATCCTGAGGCCACGGCCGATGAGCTCATGGAGATTATTCCCGGCCCTGACTTTCCGACTTACGGCATGATTCTGGGCAGTTCCGGCATTCGTCAGACCTACCGCACGGGGCGTGGCCGTATTCTCGTGCGTTCCCACACCGATATCGAAGAAATGCAGGGGAATCGCCACCGCATCATCGTTCGCGACCTGCCCTATATGGTTAACAAGGGTCGTCTGATCGAGCGTATCGCCAATCTCGTCAAGGAACGCCGTATTGAGGGCATTTCCGATGTCCGCGACGAATCCGACCGCAACGAGGAAGTGCGCATTGTCATCGAATTAAAGCGCGACGCTACGCCGGAGGTGGTGCTGAACCAGCTTTTCCACAATACGCAGATGCAGGACAGCTTCAATGCGAATATGCTCGCGTTGGTTCCGGATGAGCGTGGTGACATGATTCCCCGCATCGTCAACCTGCCGCAGGCTCTGAGCTACTATCTTCAGCATGAACGCAGCGTCATTATGCGCCGCACGGCTTTCGACCTCGAAAAAGCGGAAGCGCGTCTGCACATCGTCGAAGGTCTGCAGAAAGCCATCGACCAGATTGACGCCGTAATCTCTGTGATCCGTGCGTCGGCCAATGAAAATGTCGCCCGCGAAGCCCTCTGCAGCCGCTTCGGCTTCACCGAGAAACAGGCTCAGCACGTCGTCGACATGCGCCTCGGTCGGCTGTCCGGTCTGGAGCGCGAAAAGCTCGAGGCAGAACGTGAAGATCTGGTGCAGCGCATCGCTGATTTTCATGCCATCCTCTCCGATCCTGCCCGCCGTGATGAAGTCGTGCGCGAGGAACTGCTGGACATCAAAAATCGCTATGCAAACCCACGCCGTACCGTCATTGAGGCGAGCCTCGGCGATATCGACGATGAGTCCCTGATCGAAGAGGAAGATGTCATCATCACACTCTCGCACGCGGGTTATGTTAAACGTGCTCCGGTGATCCAGTACTCAAGACAACACCGTGGAGGCCGTGGCATTACCGCCATGAGTACCCGTGATGAGGACTATGTGGAGTCCATGTTTACCACCTCCACCCATGACGTGATTCTGGCCTTCTCCGATCGTGGCCGGGTCTATCGCCTCAAGGGCTATCAGATCCCCGAAGCCAGTCGTCAGGCGCGTGGCACCGCTTTTGTTAACCTGCTCAGATTGCAGGAAGGTGAGAAGATACGCGGCCTCCTGCCAGTGACCCTGCAGGGCGAAGACGTCAGCCTCGTACTGGCCACGAAAAAAGGTCTTGTCAAGAAAACCCGCCTCTCTGAATACAATAATATCAACCGTAACGGCATCATCGCCATCAGTCTGAGAGAGGATGACGAGGCCATAAGCTGCAGCCTTTCCGATCCGCAATCGCAGATCCTGCTCGTGACCCGAAAAGGCATGGGCATTCGTTTCCCGGAGAGTGATGTGCGCAGCACCGGCCGTAACACCATGGGCGTGCGCGGCATAACTCTGGGACAGGACGATGAAGTAATCGCCATGATTGTCACAGACAACGATGATCAGGTCGCCTTTATAACCGAACATGGTCTTGGCAAACGCAGTTTGCTTTCCGAGTTCCGCTGTCAGAAGCGCGGCGGCAAAGGCCTGATTGCCTACCGTATCAACAAGCGAACGGGCCTGCTCGTACGGGCCTGCCTGGCGCCGGATGAAAAGGATATCCTCCTGATTAACGATCTGGGCGTGGTTATCCGCGTGCATGCCGGCGAAATTCCTTTGCTTTCACGGGCCACTCAGGGGGTCACCCTGATGCGCTCCAAAGAAGGCCTGGTCACAGATGTGGCTGTGGTCGATCATGAAGATGAGAGCGAAGAGACAGAGAGTACAGGTGAAAATCGTGCGGATGACGTCGCCGCCACAGAGAGCGGTGAAATCCCGGATGACATCACTACCGACAACGAAAGAGGTCAACATGAAGTGCATCAATGATCCGATGTTCAAAGAAACTGCAGCCGGCGCAAGCAAAAACACTCTTCCTCTGAGAGCTGAGGTAGACCAGGCCCTCACCTGGGATCTCAGCAAACTCTTTGCCGATGATGCAGCCTGGGAGAAGGGCTTTGACAAAGCACAGACTTATGTAGAAAAGGCGGCCGCCTGGCAGGGTAAAGTTCAGGAGTCTGGAGCAAACTTGCTGGCCTATCAGAACTTTGCTGATCAGGTTGGACGGGAGATCGAAAAACTCTATGTCTACGCCTCCATGAAGGGAGATCAGGATACCGCCGACTCCAGATATAGCGGGATGAATGCCCGTATGGGCCAGCTTCTCTCCAAAATCATGGCGGCCTTCTCCTGGTTTGATCCGGAACTCGCCTCGCTCAGCGATGACGAAATGAAGAAGCTCATGGCCGAAGAAAAAGGTCTGGAACTCTATACCCATGCCTATGAACTCATCCGTCGTTCGCGCGAGCACATGCTGAGTGTTGCTGAAGAACGTCTGCTTGCCCGCAGCGGAGAAGTTCTGGGGGCTCCGGCGGAGATTTTTTCCGTGCTTGACAATGCCGATCAGCGCTTTCCCAAAATCAGGGATGAGAACGGCGAAGAGATCGAAATTACTCACGGCCGCTTCGGCAAACTCCTCGAAAGCCGGGATCGGCGCGTCAGGGAAGATGCTTTTAAGGGACTTTATAAGACCTACAAGCAATTCCGCAATACCTATGCCCAGACCCTTTCTTCAGCCGTGAAGTCGCATAACTTTACGGCGGAAGTGCGAAAGTATACCTCAGCCCGCGCTGCGGCCCTTTTCAGCAATAAGATTCCCGAGTCTGTTTATGACAATCTCCTCAGCAGTATTGACCAGCATTTGGATCTGCTGCATCGCTATGTCGCCGTGCGCAAAAACCTGCTGAAGCTTGAAGACATTCACAGCTACGACCTCTATGTGCCGGTAGTGGAAAACCTCAATCTCAGCTACACCATCAAGGAAGCCGAGGACTTGATCCTGAATGCCCTCTCAGTCCTGGGCGAGGACTATACGGCCATCCTTCGGCGTGCCTTCAGTGAGCGCTGGATCGACTTTGCCGAAAATCAGGGCAAGCGTTCCGGAGCTTACTCCGGTGGCTGCTACGATAGTGTCCCCTATATCCTGATGACCTGGAAAGGCACGCTCGACGATGTCTTTACCCTGGCCCACGAACTCGGCCACAGCTGCCACAGCAGCCTGACGCGCAGCACTCAGCCCTATATCTATGGTGATTACTCCATTTTCCTTGCTGAGATTGCTTCGACAACCAACGAAAACCTGCTCACCGCCTATATGCTCAAAACGGTCAAGGATCCGGCAACGCGCAGGTACATCATCATGCACTATCTCGATGGCTTTAAGGGTACGGTTTTCCGCCAGACCCAATTTGCTGATTTTGAGCATCTGATCCATCAGGCCGATCAGCAGGGAACAGCCCTCACGGCCGATTTCCTCTGTGAGAAGTATGGCGAACTGAATCGCCGCTACTATGGCAGCGAGCTTGCCTTTGACCCGGAAATTGCCCTGGAGTGGGCTCGTATTCCGCATTTCTACTACAATTACTATGTCTACCAGTATGCGACCGGCTTCTCTGCCGCCAGTGCTTTTGCGGGCAGGATCCTCGGGGGCAGGCAGGCTGATATTGAGGCTTATCTCGGCTATTTGAAAGCCGGATCCTCCGACTATCCCATCGAGGTGCTGAAAAAGGCGGGCCTCGATATGACCACCCCGCAGCCGGTCGAAGATGCTTTAGCTCAGTTTGAAACTTACCTGAGCGAGCTGGAAAAAGCCTGACCTGAAAGTTGAGGCAAAAATTATGAATCAATCCTGGGATAATGCCAGACCTGGAAGTGGACATCCAGTACCTCCTCCCCGACCGGAACAGGGAGGTGGTATGCATGTACCGCAACGACCAATGGGGCCGATGACGGCACCCCCGCCCTTTTCCGCTGAAGCGGAAGAGATGGCCAGGCGCGCCCCTCAGGGAGCTGGCAATCGCCCGTCAGGAGGAGCTCCCCATGGTGCTTCACCCATGATGCCACCGTCACAGTTCCCGGCACGCCAGTCTTTTCCCGACCGGTCTTATCCTGCTGGCCCCCGCCCTGAAGTTTCTCCATTGAAACAAGCTGGACAAGCTGGAAGAGGCCGTGCAGAGGCTGCCCAGGAAGCGGCGCTTCGTGCTATGAGAGCCGGCAACCCTGCGCCCATGCCCGGACGCAGCTCCTATGCTGATGCCCGCCGCAGGGAGGAAGAGCGCTATGCAAGTCCTGCACCGGAGGACTTTGTTGAGGACTTTTTTGCTGAGAATGATGAGGATGCGGTTTCCCCATATCGCAAACATCTTCTTCTGATCGTGATTCCGCTGATTATTGGCCTGCTTGTTCTGGCCTTTATCTTCTTCCTGAGTTCTGTGCTGAAACGCCAGAGCAACGCTCGTCTGGAACGGCAGACCAGGCAGACAAGCAAGATCTCACAGACGGAACGTCGCACGACCAAATCCACAACAGCGCCCCGGGAGACCAAAGCAACGGAGACGCTGCCGCCGCTGCAGACCGATCCCTATCAGAATCTTCCGGCCTGGACACCAGCTCCGGAGACGCTGCCGCCTACAGAAAGTCCCAGCGTGACCTATCCGCCCTTTGCACCCCCGCCTGTTGTCAATACGCTTCCCAGCGAAGAGCTTGCGCAGCCGCTTCTTCCCATAAATCCCCCAGCTGCAGGAGAGCTGCAGCCTCAGCCGCAGGCCCCTGAACAGCCGCCCACAGAAACACAGGCTCCTGTCGTTGAGCAGCCTGCTGGAGGGGTTGAGGCCCAGGCCTTTGACCTGCCGAATCAGACTCCCGGAGCTGCACCAGAAACGCTCGCTGCGCCAGTGAAGCGGATTCCTCCGCGCCTGGATCCTGATAAGATTGTCGCTCAGGTACTTGATGCCAATGGCGTGCCCAGCTACCTGCAGATCCCCGGGAGCTATGACAAAGTCTATGCATCCCCGGATGGACTGCACCTGATCGCTCACGGAGCTGAAGGTTACACTCTCATCGATACGCGCACACAGCAGGCGATCCCTCTGGGTGCCGGCGCACCCTTGGGTATGGAAGGACTGGTCAGCAATCAGGGCTACTCCTATCTGATGAATGACGGCATGCTTTATTACAGCAGCTTTGATGGTCAGCCTTCGGTGATGGCTGCCGGGGTGAGTTCTGTTCTCATGGCCAATGAAAGCGACCAGTGGATGGCACTTAAAAATGACGGCAGTGTTGTCCTGTTTGACACGCGTGGCGAAGTCTCCGGTGGGGTTCCGCTGCTGCAAGCCGGCGTGGCACAGGGACAGGTGACGTTGAAATATATAGACCCGACAGGCAAGCTTGCTGTGTTCCAGGATGAGGGCAATGTGTACTTTTACCACAATTCGGTGGGAGAGAGTACGACCAGCAGCATTCCTGTGGCTGGCGACCGACTGAAAATTGAAACCTCCCCTGATGGCAGTGAAAGCCTGCTCTTTGCTCCGGATACGGCTTATGTCATTCGTATTAAAGGTGATGGTTCCGTCGACCAGATCCTTATGGATCAGCCGCTGACCGATGAAGCTTCCATCCTGCCTGCAGGCAGCGATCAAAACTCCGCTTTTGCCCAGGTCGCCATCCTCGATCGCGGCGCTCTCTGGCTTAGCAATGATTCTTTGGCAAGCAGTGAGGGCGCACGTAGCGCTCTGCTGGAAAACGACATCAAGGAAGCGGTCACCGCGCCGAATGCCGTCTACTGGATAGATGCATCTGGCGTTGTGAAAGGGCTCGACGCAAGAGCGAACCTGTCGCAGACGGTGCAGCCCATGACGCTCTCCGGAGCAGGCTCTTCTCAGCTTTCAAGCAGCCAGGACGGCAGTGTGATTTACTACCTCCAGGGCAACAATCTCTATAGTCGGCGCAGCGGTCAGGCCGCTCAGCTGCTCGCACAGAACGCGGCGACTTATTTCATCAATGCCGATGGCTCACGCTGCTACATTCTGACTGCCGGTGGCGGCCTGCTCTCCATAGTTAACGGACAGTCAAGCCAACTTGCGCCGGATGGCAGTGGCCTCAGCAAAGACAGCTTTTTAGTCAACTCACTGATGGAGCGTGGCGGCAACAGCTGGATTGGCAATGGTCCCTTCCAGTGGAACCAGAATGGCACTATCATGGTAGAGGGCTAAACCTTGTTGATCAGAAATGCCGCTATCTTTGCCGGCCATCACTTTCACAACTGGGATCTGCGAGTAGAGCGTGGACGTATAGTCAAACTTTCACCCTGGGGCGAATTGCCGTCCAAAGACGGGGAAGAAATTCTGGATGCCTCCGGCCTTCTGCTTCTGCCCGGCCTTACGGATATTCATTCACATGGAGCTATGGGCCATGATTTCAGCGATGCTGATCTTGTGGGATGGCGCGAGCTTCAACGTTTTGAAGCGAGGCAGGGTGTGACCCAGTACTGTCCCACAAGCATGAGCTCAGAGACAAGGCAGCTGGAAAAAATCTTTCGCCTGTTCGGAGAAACGGCAGATAAAGAGGAGTCAGAGGGCGAGGCCTGGTTCTGCGGGGTCCATATGGAAGGACCCTGGATCAATCCGAAAAAAGCGGGCGCACAGAAGCTCGAAGCGATTCAGCCTCTCTGCTGGGAAGATTTCTGCCATTACCAGCAGCTCAGCGGAGATAAGATCCGCCTTCTTTCCTTTGCGCCAGAGCTTCCCGGGGCGCAGGACTTCATCCGCAAAGCAGCCGGACACGTCCTGCTTTCTCTGGCACACAGCCAGGCCGACTATGAGACAGCCGGCTGGGCTTTTGCCCAGGGCGTCCGTCATGTCACGCATCTTTTTAACGCCATGGAGCCGCTGCACCACCGTAAGCCCGGGCCGATTGCCGCGGCCTGTGAAAATCCGGAGGTTTCGGTTGAGCTCATTGCTGATGGAATTCACGTACATCCGGCCATGATTCGCCTGGCCTTTACGCTCTTTAAAGACCGGCTCTGCCTGATCTCTGATTCCATGAGAGCGACTGGCTTGGGCGACGGCCTTTATGAGCTGGGCGGCCAGCAAGTCATCGTGAAGGGCAAAGAAGCCCACATCTCAACCGGAGCTCTGGCCGGCAGTGTCAGCACTCTGGATCTTATGCTGCGCCGGGCTGTGAGTTTCGGTGTGCCGCTGGAAGATGCCATTTTTGCAGCCAGTGAATATCCAGCCAAACTGATCGGTATTGATGGGGAAGCCGGTGTCATTGCAGAAGGACGCAGAGCGAATTTTATCCTCAGTGATACAGAGCTGAATTTCAAACAAATTTATATCAAAGGGAAGGCTCTTTTTTAAGAAAAAACCGTTAAGTGTGGAGAATGAACCTGAAAATGACTGAAATAAGGGCATTCCCGGATTTTCAACTTTTTTCAAAAGAATTTCAAAAAAGCCTTGACAAGCTCACAAAGGCAGAGGTATTATAGCAAAGCGCCTTTCGGAGAACGAAAGGAACGGACCTTGAAAATTGAATAGCAAACATGAACTAAAAGAAGAGCACCTGTACATTCTTAAGAGAGTGACAGAAAAAGCGAACGTAACGAAGTAATTAAGAGCCAAACGGCTCTCGAATTAACCATTAATTTGAGAGTTTGATCCTGGCTCAGGATGAACGCTGGCGGCATGCCTAACACATGCAAGTCGAACGGGGCTCAGAGAACAGAGGACTTGTCCAAAGTTTTCGAAAGCCTAGTGGCGGACGGGTGAGTAACACGTGAGCAACCTGCCTTGGACTGGGGAATAACTGTGGGAAACCATAGCTAATACCGCATAAAGTCACGAGAGGACATCCTCCTGTGACCAAAGGAGCAATCCGGTCTTAGATGGGCTCGCGTCCGATTAGATAGTTGGTGAGGTAACGGCTCACCAAGTCTACGATCGGTAGCCGGACTGAGAGGTTGAACGGCCACATTGGGACTGAGACACGGCCCAGACTCCTACGGGAGGCAGCAGTGGGGAATATTGGGCAATGGGCGAAAGCCTGACCCAGCAATGCCGCGTGAAGGACGAAGGTCTTCGGATTGTAAACTTCTTTGATCAGGGACGAAAGCAATGACGGTACCTGAAGAACAAGCCACGGCTAACTACGTGCCAGCAGCCGCGGTAATACGTAGGTGGCGAGCGTTATCCGGATTTACTGGGTGTAAAGGGCGTGTAGGCGGATTCTCAAGTTGGATGTGAAACCCCTTGGCTAAACTGAGGGCTTGCATTCAAAACTGAGGACCTTGAGTATCAGAGGGGAAAGTGGAATTCCTGGTGGAGCGGTAAAATGCGTAGAGATCAGGAGGAACACCGGTGGCGAAGGCGACTTTCTGGCTGACAACTGACGCTGAGGCGCGAAAGCGTGGGGAGCAAACAGGATTAGATACCCTGGTAGTCCACGCCGTAAAC